>JAABUL010000427.1_pt1 | contig 90519 bp, 99 predicted proteins | sample 5559151 | NCBI WGS metagenome assembly JAABUL01 (sample SAMN10711876, study PRJNA513368) | rock metagenome | isolation source: Antarctica rocks | place: Antarctica: Victoria Land, Pudding Butte sud | reverse complement strand
TGCTTACACCTGACAGAAACATTGACATGAAGCTGGTACTAGACGTGGCGTCGACTATCTACGAGGGTACTTCTACCGACGACGGCCATGACATGAGAGCGATCATGGCCAAATACTGTGCAAGTAGATTTGGACATTACGAAGGTATGATAGAAAAGTCCTGGAGTAAAGAGGAGATCACAGCTCTTGTGGACGCCCAGTTGCCCGAATTCGTCGCCGATGTGATGGGCGAAATGCGCGGCGCGGGCATATTCTCGGCACCGGCGAGTCTAAATTCACCTAAAGATTATCAAGTTGAGAGGTGCTGGAAATTCCGCGGCTAGGATACGACCGCACTTGCCATTCCGTCCTGCTGGGACTCAAATCATCAGGTGTAGGCAAAAGTCGGTCAACCACAACTCGATAGCCTGACCAACGAGCAGAACTATCTAGTGGCAATTCAAATCAATAACGACTCGTTCTACCTCGACCCTTTGAAGTTCTTCATGCCATACATGCTTTGCAGTGACATCAATCAGACAGAAGAAAGTCCATTTGCATATGCTGAATTGAGTCATGTGATTGCTCGAAACGGAATGCCACGACTGCGACTCAATGGTGTGATGGGCTTGCCTATAGCCACCATCTCTACAGGGAACAATGACCTGCCTGGAGCACTGCCACACAAGTCTTCGCATAGCCACGTCTATGCTACTTGTCAAGTTGCTAGATTTCATCACCTTTTTTATATCAGTCCGCATCTGCCGCTTTCGCAAGTCATCGGAATTGTGTTTCCCTTCTCACCTTCCCCCTATTGTGTTTATGTCCTTAAACCCCGCTCCCCATCTCACCCACACCTTTTCCATTCCCCTCCTCCCCTGATTCCCCAGCTTCCTCACCCTCTCCATCTCTCCGTTCCCCCTTCACAACACACCCAACCCCTCTACCCCACAACCAACCAATTTCCCCACTACGCCAACCCTCCCCCCCCCAAAAAAGGCCCAACCACCACCCCAACCACCACCCCAACCTGTCCCAACCTCCACGTAAACGCCTACACCACCAACCCAACAAAAAACTCCCGACCGCTTAACCAACCATCAGCAACCCCCATACATCCCCCAGACCCAAGCTATCACCACCCCTATCCAACCCCTTCAACAACAGCACCACCGCTCCAACAAGGACACCCTCATAGCTAAAAGCGCTGCTATGTATCCTAGCCAATAATTCAAGGTTGGTCCACCGATACCAAAACACATTCCACACCCCCCTTCCTCCAGCTCATCGCAACATCCAAACACCCCCATATTACCATGAATCAACAACGTAGAACTTAATAGAGCAATGAGGGGCGTGTGGGTTTTTTGGATGGGCTTGTGGTGTGGTGTGGTGTGGTGTGGTGTTTTCATGGTGGAGGGAAGTAAAGGGCTGGATGTTATGCTGGTGTTCTAAGGGGGGAATGGAGTAGGGAAGTTTTCGGCGGCGGTGGGGTGGATCAGAGTTTGGTGTGTGGGAATAGGATTGAGAGTTGGCGAGGTTGTGTGAATGATGGATGAATCGTGAGAGTGAGTAATACGTATGTATGTATATACATGGAATTTGATATAACTCCCCTTGGGTTGGTTTCGAGATTTTTCTTCTTCCCCTCCCCTAATCACGGTAGCTGTGTGCGGCTGAAGAAAAAGAAGCCGGGAGCAAGTATAGGGATTTCTCATGTTAGTTCCTAGGGGCTGTTGTTTCTGGGTTTAGTGGGGGTTCTTTTTGGGGATGGGGCGAAAGAGTGGGAGCGTGGCTTGTGGCTTTGCAGTGATACATACATATAGATCGTAGAACGACAACCTACCTCTAGAAAAGGAAAACCACCCCCCCGGTCCGACTCGTCGCAATTTCATCCCCTGCTCCTAGCTCTACTCTCGAAACCCGGCACTCAATACAGTACCCATCCACGCACTCACTGGAATCTGATCGCCACGTCGGAAGCTAGAGCGAAAACAAGATGTCACGACACCCTTACGAGGCGAGATACGCGATATGGGCCAATAGGATAGAGAAGCGATCAAAGATGTTGCTATTTACTTGTGGATTTTGTAAAACATAAGCTCGTTAACATAAAGTACTCATTCGTCGCGGTTCGTCTCTTTGGAAGCGCATTCTTTTTCGATCGTCAGCGTCATTCGTCTTCGTTACGAGCATCACTGATTCGTTTCTATGGTTACCAAACCCCTGCTATCACCCAGAAGCTTCAGTGCCCTTTTCCGTTAACAGCAGCCGTCATTGACCGCTTTGCCAGTGGTAGTCCATCGACAGGGGCGTGCACTTCAGCTTGGCGTTTTCGTTTCTCCGTCGGCTCGTCAGGGATCTCAGGTGCTGAGGTATATTCAACACTCTCTGCTCCTTGCGAATGATCCTCGTCCTCCACGAATCGCTTAGGCGTTTCCTGGGCCTTCTCTTCCCACTTTTTCATCCACTGGGAAAGAAACTTCTCAACAAAGCCATCTTCGATGATTCGCGGAGCTTCGCCCAGCCGACTGTGCTGCTGAGCTTTGTTCGTGCCGAAAGAAAGCTCGCCCTTTTGCGTCATATCCCCATCCTCGGCATACATTCTTTCGAAGTACTCGACTAGTTTCAGTGCTGGGTTAAGCTTTACGTCGTCGGTGGGGGCGGCTTCGCGGAGTTTTTGTAGCCAGGTGCTGATAGGAACGGTGGTGAATTCCAAGCCGGCGGCACGGAGTGCAGGGAGAAGGGAGTCAGTCCAGGAGAAGGTGTGCGGGTTGGTGAGGTTATAGAATTGGTGTTGGGAGGAGGAGAAAGAGGCAGTGGGGAGGGTGAGGGAAAGAATGGTGGTGGCAAGGTGGTCGACGGGGAGCCAGGAGCAGGTCTGTGGGATGCGTTAGTATGGAGACAGGGTAGATCTTTGGAATTCCTCGTATTGTTCGTAGAAAGGGAGAGACGTACCTCGTGTAGTGAAGGAAGCGCTTTAAGCGTAAGAGCTGAGCGAACCATCAGGGGGATCGCCTCGGTATCATTCCACAATCCCTCTCTGCTATCACCAACGATTTGACCGATACGCAATACATGAGCCGGCGCTCCTGCTTGAACGGCTGCATTACGAACAATGTGCTCAGCAACAAGCTTCGAGCGCGAATATCCCATCGGTAACGCAGCATGAAGATTCTCAGTCGCTGATTCAGGGATGATAGCAGGCGAAGGAGTAGCTAGAGCAACCGAGATGGAAGAGCAAAAGTAAAAGCGCGCTGGATTGGGTGTGCTGACGGATAAGGAGAAGTTGATAAGATTCTGCACGCCTCTAATATGCTGGTCTTCAAAACTGCGGATACCGAGCATAAAATTGACGGCCCAGGCGCTGTGGATGATAACGGTGGTTTGGGAGAGCATTTCTTGGAGGATTGTTTGAGAAATGCCGAGGTCTTCTAGGCTTAGGTCACTTGTTAGGGCAATTAGCTTGGGGATGGATGGAATAGTCAGGTTGCGTTGCTGGAGTCCTTGTAGTATTCGCGAGAGAGGGTCCTTTCCCCTGGAAAGGCAGTACACCTTGTGAATGTCGGAGCGGTTGAGGAGTTGGGCAAGAATGTGTGCTCCCAGCGAGCCAGTTGCGCCTGTAAGTACCTATGCCTGGTCAGTACATATAGTTGAGACCAGCCAAGGAACACATACTACTACATGACCATTAGAGCTTGAAGCAGAACCAGGGACATGTGTCTTGAACGCTGAATATTTCTTGATCATTGCAGTCATCGTTTCTATTTCATCCTCATCTAGCGTCTTAAAGTCGGATCGAAGCGCACATAGATGTTTCGCCAATCGAGCCACGTTCGAAGTGTCAAAGACGACATTTTGGCCTAGTCGCTTGCCACTGCCACCCAAGTCCAGCTCCTTAAGAATTAGTGCTCTCATCTGTATGGCTTGTAAACTGTCAACGCCAGCGGCAAAGAAGTCATCATCGATGCTTTGTAATTTTATGCCCAGGCGCTGGTCAAAAGTTTGCATCAAATATCTTTTCATTTGGTGAAGGTTAAACTTCTGTGTTCCGGTCTCATGATCGTCAAGTCTCGTGTACATGTTTTCAATTACATCAGAAAAGGCTCGGTACACTTGAGCACGTTTGATGGAGTCCTTGTCTGTTCGGGGAAAATCAATCCCAGCTGGTAATGGGATTATTGTTTCTTTACTAAGTTGAGAGAAGCTCTCAGCATGAGCATTAGCGTTCTGCACGGTAGGCCAAATGGCGTCGATAAACTCTCCATCCGACATGTACCTTGCCGCTTCCGAACGAAATACAAGGAGACCAGGCATAGACTTTCCGGCGCCAAAAACTACAGCTTCTTTGATGAGCGGGTCCTCGTTCACACGGCCTTCGATCGGGAGTGGGAGCACCTTCTCGCCATTCGTCAAGGTCAAGCGGTCATCAAGACGGCCGACATGCTTCCATGCGTAAGGTATAATTGCATGTGGTATGAACAAGTCCTTTGAATGGAAAGATCGGGGTGGATCATCAGAGTTTGATGCAACCAAGGTAGGTAGACCTTTTAGATAGATAGCCTCGTAAGTGCCATCCTCTAATGGCTTCATCCAAAGATATGGTCTTATAGGAGGCAGTATCCGCACATAATCCCATGAGTCATCGCCCTTTGGACGGCCGAACGAGTTCCCCAAACCGCCAATCTCGGTTCTGTAACCTCATTAGTTGTTGTATCTTGTGCCTCTTAGCCTATTGGAAATGTGGAACTCACGCTCCCCAAAAGGTTTCCAGATTGATGCCTTTGCCAGTCAATCGATTGCCGAGCACATCAGAGCACCCACTGCCAGAGAACAGTACCCTACTGCAAGCTTTCAGTGTATTGATACCAGATTGGGTCTCTCCCAACAGCTTGAGGCTATATGGCACGACATGAAGGTTGTCTGGCCGGATGTGCCCGAGAACTTTGATCATATAATCCGCAGTCACCGGGAGATTCGCATTGTACACGTAGACAAGTTTGCGCGCGTACATTCCGTGGACACCAACCCAATTACCATAGCCATGAAACCAGGGAAACGTAGTAAATTCAACCGCACCTTTCGAGGGAGGAGTTTTGGTCATTAATCGCTTATGGGTCAGATAAATGGACTTGGGCAAGCCTGTCGACCCTGAAGAATGTAGTATAGTGACAACGCTAACAGGATCTACGTCAACGCGAGAAATAGGAGGCTCATCTAGAGCTAGCCTATCAAAATCTTCATGGCGTACGATTGGTACTGACTTGACCAACCGCTCTTGCTGAACTTGAGCGATTAGGGCCGTCACTTGCTTCGATCGTCCAGGAACGACGACATCGCAACCAGTCTCGTCTAGCAATGCGATATAAGCGCTAGGAGCTAGCCTGTTGGACAGACACAGAGAAGTATACCCTAACCGGCTCAAAGCGAAGAAGGTGACGACATAGGCAAGATCTGTCAGGCCTAGCAGAGCCACTATAGTACCATTTGCCTGCGATACGATGTCAACTTTATTTTCACTTGTAGATGGATATACACTACTTACTGGCTCAAGCCCGCAACGGACGTAGTATTTAGCCGCTTGGTCAATGAATCGATCTAGATCTTGCCCCGTAAATTTCTCATAGTCGGTAATCCCTCTCTCGAATTTTGGAAAGGCCAACAGTGGAGTCTGGTCACTGTCAGCTGCTCTCTGACGTATCAAGTCGTCCAATATCAAAATCTCGCCGGACCCAGCGGATGAGGAGGTGTATTCATTCGTAGAAAGTGGTGTAGTCATATTGGGGGTCGTGGCTGACAGAGGTTCCATATCTAACACGGTCCCTTACGTGCCGGAGTCGTCGAAAGTAGCGTGTTGTAGGAATTACTGATGGAAGATTGAATATATCATAGCAAGAAAACGTTCCAAGGTAGGTATAGGTGAATGCGATTGAGAGGCTATGCACAAGTCGTGATCGAGTGGATGAGCTTCACTATACACATCATGGAAATGAAAGAACAGTGGAATGGTGAGAGTGGAAGACCAAGACATAATCGTTGATCGCAGTAAGTGATGTTGCTTCACTACGACGATCACACTAGGTACCTAGGTAGACTGTTGAGTCTAGAGCCTGCGTGCCTCATAGTACCTTACTCATAGCACGAAATTCTTGCATGGCGACTATCGAACGGCTCCTCCAAGCGTACCTTAGCCTCGGCACGAAAATGGAGAACCTGAGCTGTCAAGGTAAGGTGAGATCAGTCCCAAGTGACATGTTCGCACGACATACAAGACAAAGATTCCTCATACGTTCATATACATCAAATCTTATGGGTGTCCTGAGACTTCTTGGTCTATTTGTTGCCACAGGTGTCAAGAACCTCGGTTGCGAGCCTCGGTGTCTGGAAGAGTGTACACTAGCCTGATTAGGCGTTACAACAATCAGGAGTCAACTTCGATTACAAGATTCTATAGTTTTAGGAGATGCGAAAACACCAGTTTTTCCTACAAAAGATGGACCATCAACTGGCAACAAAGTAATAAAACAGCGAATCCCCGGTCCCTCTACCTCTGTCAACTGTTAACTCCTTTGTGTAATTCGACCCTTCATCGAGTACTATGGCTACCTCGAGACAGCTAGACAGGAGCGGACTGTACTACCTGAGCTATTGCCAACTTCTCGAAGCCATCCGTGAGTGCTTTGACGGAAATACCGAAGGATTTACGCCAGCGACGAGAACGCGGCCAAGATGATGGCCGATCGGAGTCGGTGATCAAAAGCTGGTTGACCGTGTCGGTACAAGCCACTTTCTTGCCCTGGACCGCGAATACTCTGCCAGCGAGTATCCAAGATGGCCTGTTCTCAAGTGGTTGGCCCGATAGCCCACGTCTTCGATTCTTCTTAACGATCTTGAGGTCTTCCTGCATATGATGCTCTTGCACATGGTCGTTTGACATGGAGTCCTGAGTCAAGTCTGTCCCTGTAGGTCCTCCTAGCGAGCTGGCTAGGCTGAGATCTAGCTTTGTTGGCCTAGCGACCGGAGTCTTGTCTGTAGCGTCATGCCTTCTATGCTGGATGGTGGGAGTGGCCGCTAGACGTTGTCTCTTAAGGGAGAGGTACCCTGATAGTCGCTTTCGCTTACTGAGATTCCTAGCGTTTGGAAAGTCATCGTCCTGCGCGGAGTCTTCATCCAGACGGTGTGGGGTAGGGTGTTTAGCAAGGGCATATGGGTGGCTCTTATTCTTCCCGATTATTTTCGTCAGCTCTTGGTCTGAAGACTGCGCGTGAAAGGTAGTGGTGTCCAGCTCAAGCTCAACGTCGCTTGATGTTGGATTGATGGGGGTGTCGATGCTGGAAGTGTCCCCAGGTTCGACCAAGGTAGTAGCGTCAGAAACTGGAGACAGTTGTGGCACGGAATACAAAAAAGAGCTGTCAGGTTGGGAGTCCTGTGTGGTTTTATTCTCCCTTTTCATCCGTGCCTCGATCGAAGCAAATGACGGATTGCTATTGGCCAGATGAAGGCTATCGACAAAGCGTAACTTTGCAAGGCGCTCCGTTTCCAACTCCGTCATTCGCGCCTTGTGCCTTATCTTTTCGCCTTGAATCTGCATTTGTAGATCCGACAAGTCTGATTGGACTTTATCGTATAGAATTTGGTGCTTTTCTATTGAACTCATCTTGCTAATTTTTTGAGCTGCTTTGCCATCCAACGCACTCGGAAAATGCGCAAGGACTTCAATGAACGAGTATCTCTTATCCTTGCCCTGACTCATTGAATGTCCCCTAGCAGGAACGAGTGTTATATATATGCTTGGCAAATCGGCGGGCTCATCATCACAACCTGCGATGAAGCTCACTACATCGAAACTGTTGCCGAGAAACTTTAGTTGTGTTAACGCTGAAGGAGCTACCACATAAGGATTCGGAAGCCTAAGCTGGTGCTAAGTTAGTATAGTGGTTATATTGCGTATAGAGTGACTGATCGATGGAAGAACGAAACCAAGACGGGATGGTAGGTCGAAAATGGAAATTTCATGAAGTGAGGAAGGGTCAGCGACATGACAGCTTGATTAACTGGATTCTTAGCAATAGGTTGGTGACAACACGCTAACTAGTATCGGAATCGGAATTCTGATGAACATTGATTGGAACGATATAATATGTAGACAGAAAGGCTCGCATGAAAGTAGTATAGCGGAGGACTCAATGCTTAGACAAGGACATACCAAGTGGGACCACTCTTCCTGACCGCCGCTGAGAGATTCCACACCCTTATGGACTAAGCCGAGGTTAAATGCAACAAAGGAGATTTGTCTGGAAAACTGCCGCTTGTTTCGGGGGGATTCAAGAAATAAGATCAAGTCTTCGAATATTTCGCAGAACAAGGTGCAAGCCTTGTGACCGAGCTGTCGAAGGAATTCGAACATGATATACGAACTGGCAGGATTTTTCCATAATCTCGAGCCCAGCATGCACGACTTTGGGAGCCGTAATGGCATGATACAAGCAAGAAAACGGCGGCAATGGCGCTTTAAAACATTAGCCGACAGAATCCTGAAGTAGGTAAAGAATTCATACTTCAAAAGATGCTAGACTTTCTGGACCTGGGCTAGAATTGATCGATACATTTTTCTCAACATTGGGGAATATCATATCTAGTATTTCATCTAAATCTGTAGCATCTCTAGTAATAGGAGCGTTATCGCGCAAGCCTCGCAGATCGACAGGGTACGACTTCGTAGTTGGTTGGGCATCGAGAGTCGAGGGTTTCACTTCCCTGGCAGTCTGCCGTGTTGAATGCATGGGCCCGTCTAAACTCACTTGGAGACTAAAGCTTGACCCCTTTAACAGAATGGCGTCAAGTGACATCGATGCATTCGCTGGGGCTGCTATTGCCGTACTAAACCATGACTCTGATCAATGTTAGGTACCGGCCCGACTCCGAAAAAGGTATTGCCAACTTACGTGTCTCAACTAGGGGTGGAATATATATAGGTCCTTTGCAATATATTGACTTGCTAGCGCAATACTTGCAGCAGAGCTGACCTTCCTCGGTTATGCACTGAAATTGAACTCATCAGAGCTGCCCTGTAACAATTGCTCAACGTGTTCACCTTTCTTCTATTGTAGCATGATGTGCAGCTTCTTCTGGTCTTGTCCTTTCCTGAATTCTCTGCTTGAGGGTTGTAGTGAAGGAACGGTAAAGGAGCCAATGGACTTGGTTGATCCAAAACGTTCTGCAGGGGATGCTTTGTGTCTTCGGCAACGGCTGCCAAATGTGTCCCGCCATGAGCTGTAGGTAATGACGTAGATACACCATACAATGATACTCCCTGGACAAAAATAGTATTAGCGATGTAATGCTCCGAGGCTACAGTCATAGCATACTAGAAGCGTATCTGGTCTGTCAAAGGCCGTGAGAATTGGACTATGTGGAAGCTCGCAAGAAGAGCTTTGGAAGCAAGCATTCGTGTCAGGTTGAGGCAGCTCGTTGTCGTAACCCATGGTGGTGTTAATGAGAAGATGACCGGACGCATCTTCAGCCCAGGCGGTTGGATAGAAGCATTCGTTACAAAAATCGTCATTAGTGGCTATTAACGTATTCCAACAGTCCCTATTCTCACACCTTTTAAGCATGGTGATAGTCATAGAACGATTCAGTAGAACGCATATGAGAGATAGAAAAGGAAAAAAATGAAGGTGGAACACAGAAACGTCTTATGGGCTATGCAAAGGAAAATCGACAATCGCGACGGACTATCCCCCACTTTGAACGCGACGTACAGCTCTGTGGCGTTATCAGCGGAGAGATAATGTAAGCACGCAGCTTTTGTATCATTCGTTCTCGGTTTGCTCGCCTCACTTTCCTGGGCCGCTGAGCCTCCGCGAACCCTGGACCTGCAGGCAGTATAACCACGTGACAAGAAGTTTCGTTCAACATGGTCTAGCTCCTGGGGAAGAAGTTCCAATCGAGAAGAATTCCATCACTAAATTTGAAAATACGTATACGCACCACCTGACTATAGTCATGACCGTGCTCTTACCTGATTCGGGGCTTTCGGACTATAGACACTGCTGGAAAAGGAGTCTTTCAAGATGGCTTGGCCAGAAATTCGGAATTTCTAGTAGATTGGCAGACTTGACATTCCCCCATAAGGTGTACTATAAATGTGAATGGTCGCCAGTATGCAGACAGAAAGCAACAGACTGTCGCTGAAGATCCTTCAAGCCCATTACCTTCTCTAAGATCCATTCAATACATTTAATATTTCGAACCCAGATCTCCTCGTTCATCGGTGCTAGAGACTGCACATTTTTTAGCAGCTACGGCACTGCCGCCTGGGCTTGTACTATGGCGTCGGTTGACATAACGCCCAGCAATCTGCCTGCTGATGCTGATATGGCTCAAGTGCTTCCAATCCTCGAGAAATGGTCGGGTCGACCTCGTCGACAACCAGTAGTCCCGCCCCTCGATTGGAAAACTCTCGGCAATCACCCGCCATGATACAATATCTGCGAAAATACGATCAGTCCAAAGCCTTCTTGACAGGGCAAGGCCATGCAAGTCATAACAGACAACAAGCGACAAGCCAGAAGCTGCAAGCGTGGAACATCACATGGGAGCACATGGCTAGTAGAAAAGGCCAAGGGGATGGTAATGCAATGCTATACCCTGTTCCCAAGCTATTTCAATGACCGATATCGTGATTAGCAGGCCCGAAATCATAGGGTAGTACTTTCGAGTTGCGCATGGAGCTGAGCAACTTGGACAACAGCGGTCGAAGAGACTTTCCCCACTTTGTAAAACGGACAGAGATAGACCGAGTTTTTGTTGGTTGGATAAATGCAATACACTGTAGGTGAGATGGGAAGTAGGCAACACGCTTGCAGTTGCAGTGCGTGCATGTAAAATAGAATAGAAAACAGAAAAGGGTGTCAACGATCAATTGCTGTTTACTAAGGTATTTTTGGTTTGTTTTCGATACCTTTTCCGAAGGCTTAGTGCGAGATGACGTACATATGAAGCTGTTTATTCTAGGGGTAAGAGCTTACCTGTTTCTTCCCTTCACCTCTTCAACATCGATCAGAGGATTTATTGACCACTCACTCGCCTTGTAACCCTAATCCTTTGATCAAATGTACGCTAGATATTATGAAGCCGCCTCTGAGGTCTCTGCAGCTCTAAAAGAGTGTCGGCGAGCGCTGATTAGGCCTCACCGCACACAGATATAACCTTTGCATGAATTCGAAGCTCGATTGTGAAAAGAACACTTCTGCTCCTCTCTAAAGAGCGCGTACCAAAATGCTTTTTGTTCTTTGATCATTGCGCTTGACAGATGCCAGGGCTCGCAAGTGAGCTTGTTTTCACATGCGTTCCGTTGGGATAGACTTTGTTATGTTCATTCACACTCATGCTCATCAGTGAAGCAGAGTTCACTACTATCTATACTCGAGGCATATCGCAAGATGAATCACTCCGTATTCTAAGGCGGCGATTGTTGGGAGTCGGTGAGGATATAGAGCTTGCTTCTCGATAATCAGTGCTCCAGAACTTGGTGACCGCTTCTTGCGTTGACGGCCTGCCAACATGACGTCTGACCGACTCCTTGAGTGGTAAAGGCCGCCCATGAAAAGGATGTTTCATGCTGGGCCATCCCTTCAAGACCTTCACTTTCTCTATTATGAGCTCACGCGACGTGTAAAGGTAATTCAGGTACCGTGTGCTTAGCCTTGCATTTCTACCATTAACTCTGGCTCCCAGCAAAGCCTCTTCCAGTCCACGGTCAACAAAGGTACGACGGGCAGGAGCATGGGCTTTTGCTATTGGACATGTGAAGTGGATGAAAGGAAACAGTAAGGTAGACAGACTAGAGGATCAGAAGCCAGGAGCGGGAAGACCAGCTCATTCCCTACGGAGGGCCAAGATGTCACGGTGGCTTGGTTTAGGATCCCGCTGGATTTGTCAAGACATGTGAACTATAGACCTACATATCATAGGATCGAACAAAGTCGTGTTTGTAGCTTGTGTCCTGTAATGCTGCTACATCTCACTTCCCCAACCAGCTCTGCCTTTGCTGGTATACGAGTCCACGTCCAAGTTCATTCTCATTCTTGAGATGACTCTGTTTTTATTGAGCCATAAAGAAACTAATAGTTGGTAGAAAGGCATTGCGAAACCTCAATCATCACGGTGGGGCTGGGATGCACTCGAACCTGACGCATTGGCGAGTAGCAGTCCAAAGATCAGTCCCTCCAAGATCCGCGACCTTCATATAGGGCAGCATTGTCGAAATTACCAATGCATCGCCACTGGGCGACGTCCCAGTGTTCCACACTGCTATTCCGTTCTGATACATGACGAAGTTACCGTCGGTTTGAAATATAAGCTCGCATGACATCTTTGTACAGTCCACGCCGCCCTATGTAAAGAATGCTGTTACCATCTAATCGAATATGTAGAAAAATATAGTGAAATGTGCTGTCTCGAGGTCATACCGTCTGACTACTCCAAGCGGCATCGGCAGTATTCATGGTGCCGTGGAGATAAATGACGAAGTTGCCGTCATACTGAAAGTAAAAATCCATGCCATGATCGAGGCTGGCGAAGGGTGTATTGGCGGGAGTGACGACAAAGTTGGAGCGGGAAAACCAGACTTGAGTGAAGAAGCCGAACACAGGAGAGGCGCAGGCGAGAAGAAAGATAGATTTCAGAAACATATTTCAGGTATGGACTTTGCGAAGTGGATGTTACCCGCGTTTGCTTTGATTGAGGAAACGAAAAGAACCTCAAGCATTCCGACTTCTCCCTTTATACTTGATCCTCTCAGTGTGAGGCTGGCGTCTCTACGCTGTAACCGGAATTCCTTGACAAGAGGGAAATTAGCTGTCGGGGTCCAAAAGGACTCAACAGGTGGTGACAGTGAGTGCATAAAGCATAACCGAGGGCTTTCAATTGAAACATGAAAGTTAGGCATACCTCATTACCTCAGCCGTACCAGAAAGATAAAGATTACTCTGGGATGATGGTGATCTACGTATCAAAACAGATATGTATTTGCTGAAAATGGGTGATTGTAGCTCAACTCTTATGTAGGAAGGCCGGTTATACTTGGTACACTGGCTTCTGTCGACCCCGGGTTGACTTTGGGCTGGAGTTGCTACACAACAAGTTGAACCCGCTCAACCAATAGGCTGGCGCCCACGCCGTGAAGAATTGTTTCGCACACAAATTGGTGGGGATTGTCCATTGCTTTTCCCAATCACTTGTGATACCGCGTGGCCCCCAAAACAACAACCGACAAACTCTATTGCCTAGACCCGCCTTGACCCATTTTGGCTGTATCGGTTTTGATGATTATCTCCCGCTTCTCAGGCCCTTCCAGTCCACGGTCAACAAGGAATGAAGAAGATGAACCTAAGCTCTGTTCCAACTGGACGCGTGGATTGGATGAGTAGAGGAGCGCGGATGGGTCAACCCAAAAATCGTCCTTGTTGTTTGTTGGGAACCATACCGTCCCGCGCCATCATCAAGACATCATCGTTCCAGTCATCCCTATCTTGCTCCGTACTTTATTGTCAAGTTAACAACCTCGTTTCTGTCTCACGTTCGGTCACTTCTCCTCGATCAGAACGAGTGACCAAGTCAACCCTACAGCTTCGTTGATCCCCCCAACACCCAGCGATGACATCGAAGCACTATACCAAGACTCGCCTCGAGGAAGGACTGCAGTGCTCCAGAGCACGGCTAATCATCTTGACGCCAACTCACCTTAGCTTCGCTAGATGTCAAAAGAACCCAAGACTGACATTTACGAGCACTCATCCACCCACAACATCTGGACCGACATCGCCGCCAAGCTAAACTACCGCTTCCCCTCTAACACATCTAGGGAAGACAGTGCCAGACGGGCCTTGTACGCCACCTATGTCAAACCCCCCCCAAACTACGATCAAACACTTCGCACAACGCAAATATACCCTAGAGCAGAACTGCCACTGCCACGACGATGTTGGAGAGTTTATGGAAAACATTTAATGGACCCGACTCGCGAAACGTGTTTTTGCTGATTTGCGTGACGTCCCACATATCTTTCCACCGCATGAATTGCCGAAATGGATGGAGGCTTTTGAGAGGGTCAGGGATCGGTACATCAAAGTCGTGGATGAAGAGGATCTGGACACTCGGATCCCGGCGAGTAGAGCTTTGGATATCATCGCCGTAAATATGGAGGGGAAAAGAAGAAAATAGTCGGCAAATGGAGTTTTGGAAATTGTTGCTAAGACTCTGGAGAGAGAAAAAGAAAATGGATCGGCAAAGGGGGCTTTGGACACCACCGCCGCAGCCTTGAAGCAAAAAAAAGGAAACCCCACCAGCACAAGACGACATGCTCATGGGGCAAGTTCCAAAACAAGACTAACCATCACAACAACCCCAACCACCCCAGCATTCCACCAAGCCAACCGTCTCCCACCAGACCTCAACAGCCTCCATTCGCCAGCAGCCCGAAGACCCTTCGACAATTCCAAGTCGATACTTGGGGTTCTCGCCATCCCTCATGCATCGACCGACTCGACCCGTGCAGCATGCTAGAGAGGAACCGAAATCATCATCATCCACCTCTACCATCATTACCCCCCTTACCCCACGCGCCCCAAAACCTCCTCCTCCTCCCCCCCCCCCCCCGCCCCGAAAAAAATCCACACCCTCCCATCACCCCTAATCCCTTCTCAAAAGTCACCTTTTCCAAAAATTCCCCCAACGTAGCGAAGATCCGCAACAAAACTACCGTCACATCTAGCTCATCGTCTTATCCATCTTACCCAAATCGTGCCCTTCCAGAACGCCTCGGGGGGGGGGATGGGATATGGTATTTCCGCAGAAACTCATAAAAGCACGCCCACCAAGGGTATACCTACATATTTTAGTAGAGACAAACCCCCCTCTCGGACGAATGAAAAAAAAAGGAATTAATCAGCACAGCATAACCTACAGTAAGCAAACCATTTCTTTCTTTCTTTCTTCGGGTTTCCGTGTTAGAGTATTACATATGCGCTACTACTTTCCGATCGAACCATTATTTCTTCCGGGGTGTTTTAGAAAGGCAGCAGCGAGCGGAGATGAAGAAAAGGGAAAGGGAGAAGAAGATAGTGATGATGATGATGACGAAGAAGATGTGATTATGAGAGTGGGTAATGATGTTTTGAGTAGGAGAGCTGTTGAGTTTCGTATAAATGGGAGGAGTGTGCGGGTGGTAGGGTATATGGTGGTTGTTTGAGTGAGCAACTGGTAGCAGCATTGGTGTTTGGAATAGGTGGGCGGGTTGATGAAGCGGTTGTTTTTCGTGCGGGTGTTGTTGCTGTGGGGATGCTATGGGATATCACATCCATGAGAGATGTTCCAGCCATCTCTCTCTTTGGCCCCTCCCATTCCCTCCCCCCCCGTCCCCCCTCCCAACACCCCCTCACATCCCCCTCCTCAACAACACCTCCCCCCCTCCCTCCACCGTCTGCCCCGCTGCACTCGCCCTCACAATCCCGGCCTTCTGCAACTCCAAGACCAAGTTGAAAATCATACCGTCGCAGCCTTTGGCAGCTAGGATGTCGACGGTGACGGGCAGGTATTCGGTATGTTGGGTTATGGTGGAGTTGTAGGGGGATTGGCCGACTGTCGTGGTTGTTAGCACGTCGGGGAGAAGGGGGTTTGGATGGGAGTGGGCAGAGTTAGGGGGAGGGAGGGGGAAGGAAGGGGGGAGAGGGAGAGTGCTTACTGGGGATGACGACGTCAGGGACCTCGCTAAAGACAGAAATACGCGAAGCACCGAAGCCGAAGGGGACTTTGGGCGGCCTATAACCAGCGAAGATCAATATTATTACCTCATTCATCAGATCGTTCCCCACGCCGAGAATTGCAATCAGATCGGAATAGGAAAGGGGCCAAACGTACGGTAAATACTTGTTTCGATACTCCGTCTGCGCGCCCGCGGTGTATAGCAGCAGGCTATCGGAACACGTCGCGGGGTCCTTGACGAGCACGCGCGTGTTCCACCAGTCCATGAAGAGAGTTTTATTGGCGACGGCTTGTTGGAGGGTGGAGCGGGGGTAGGAGTCGCCGAAGGCCCAGCGGACCTGGTTGGCGAGTTCATAGGTCAGTTTCATGTCTCTCTACAGCAGCTCGCTCTTTCAAGCTTTTTTCCTTTTTCTTTCCGAAGACGACTAGGGGGAAACTTACCAAAGGAACGGGATCAACAAACGGTTTCCTGCCGTTGTGCGCGGCGGCATAGTCGGCGAAAAAGGGGTCGCGGACGAGTTTGGTTTGTTCTTGCGAGACGAGGATCGGGTATGTGATGTTCAACAGCTCATCGAGAGAAGGGTCCGCGCCGACAGGTCTGGTAGCTGCCCATGCCGTTGTGGTATTGAAAGCCGTCACATTTGCAGACAAAAACGCTTGGAGCTTGCCCAAGAAGCTGAGAGTTAGTGCGTCTGCGGGCGCGGCGGAAGATTTGGGAAAGCCGAGGGTGTAGATTTTCTTGGGGTATTTGGTATAGAAAGGCAAGTTGTCGTAGAGGACTTTCCCCGCTGCGGCCCAAATGACGGGATCGCGCGTAAGGAAACCTGCGGTGTCGAGTTCGGGGGCTAGGGGCATGACACCTGTGAGGGCTACCAACCCGTGAGTAGGGCGGTTGCCGAACAGTCCTTGGACTTGAGAGGGCCCACGAATACTGCCGCCTGTGTCTGAGCCAATCGTCAGGTCAAGCCATGGGTACGAGCCCTCGCCTGCACCAGGGCCAGAGGAGGACGACGACGGGTCTTGGTAGCCGTCACCGCGCGGGTTGAACGGTGAGTGGTAGTCGACCCAGTCCGCCGTTGCCGCCTCCCCATTTGCAAATTGGCTTGTCTTCATCTTACCCACAATTATCGCCCCAGCGTCAATGAGTTTCTGGATCGCCAGTGCGTTGATGGTTCTGGGAGGGTAGAGGCCGTAGTAAGCGCGGTTGCCATCGCTGGTTTTGACGCCGGCGACGTCGTAGATGTCTTTGACCCCGAGCCGGACGCCCGCGAGAGGTTTGTCGGCGATTTTTGTGTAGTACAAGCGAGATGGGACGCCCACGGTTGGGGAGTCGATGCCGGCAATGCTAGCGGGGAGGGGGGCGTAGGAGTCGTTGCCGGCGGGAACCAAGGGTTGGGTGAATGCGCCTGCAAAGTCGGAGTAAAGTCTGTAGGGTTGGTAGAGGGATCCCTCTGAGTTGATGAAGTAAGGACCTGGTGGGATGGTTGACGGGGCTGAGAGGATGGAAATTGTGCTGGAGTTGGCGGAAAATTGTTGCTTTTGTGCATGTTCTTCCGTAGCGATGTATTGGACGAATAGGACTGGGATTTTTGTCAGTTGAGGGAACCACTCGGAGCATCATGCTATGTATATATACAAAAATAGCCCAGGACAACTATTATTTACCGCCGCACGAAGATTAAAAGGTTAAGCTATTGATCATTAGAAAGCAAATAGGCAGATGAGATAGAATGATCATCGCTTGCAAAAAGACGGCATAAAACTGGTCCGTCAAGCCAGGGCAGTGGGTGGACTAGGAGGAACAATTAACGCTGAGCACAAGAGAACCGGTGCAGTTGTCGAAACGCCATCCATCAATTGAAATGGGCCAGGGGCCACAAGCCGTCTCCGCAGGCACCCAGACTCCTTCCACCCCCCACACCGAATCAGACCACCCCTCATCCCCACCACATACCTTCAAGAAACCCCCCACTCCAAACATCATCCCCCCCAAACCCCACCACGGTCTTCTCCAAATCGCTCTGGCTAAAATCCGCCCGGATACCACTCACAACAGTCACAGGTGTCAGTCCCGCAGCGGACGATTTTCCGTTGAGCAGGCTCGACTTGAAACCGTGCTCGAGGTTTGTCAAGGGTGTTGCAGGCACGTAGTAGGGGATGCCGTTGAGGACGAGCGTGGAACCCGTAGGAGTAAGCTGTGCGAACGCAGGGGGGAGAAAGGGGAGAATGAGGGAAAGGAGAGGGAAGAGGGTAGTGAGGATGACAAGGGCGGAGGGAGGCATGGTGGGTGGATGTGAAAGCGAGAGGAGGAACGAGAGGAGGTGGGATGGAGAGCGAGAGGTTGCGAAAGCAAGTGCTTGGGGGGTGGGAATGATTTATACATGTCCCCCGGTTTTGGAATATAAGAACTTGCAGACGGACAAAGTAGGTAAAGACGGATAAAGTGAAGCTTCGAAATCACTCCGACATCAAGGCGGGGGGGGAAGCACGATATGGGAAAAAGCGTCATTTGGAGAAGAACCCCGCTTTCCTTATCTGGGAACGACACGACCTGCCCGAAAGCAGCTGTGAACGACAGCGTATTGCAGACACGGAAAAAGCAAATCAAGATGCATCGATATCGTGATGGCCAGGGACGCTCGAAGAGCTACGGTATCTACTTTACCTAGAGTACTTTATCTTGCAGTAGTGTGTGATAAGCTTAATGCGGGTTTGGTAGCAATCGACGTCGCTGGTAATCCGTATCAACAACAACAACAACAAACATACAAGAAATACTTTTCTCGATGGGACGGTTGGTGGTTATCGATAGAGATTTCCTATGAGCATATTTGCGCGGCTTGTTCGTGCCTCCAAGGTTGGAAGTTCGAGATGTACGTAGTATAATATAGATAGAGAGGGAGCCGTTGGACCCGAGGAAATGGGACGGCAACCCCCGACAACAATGCTTGCAAATGCCTGATGAAGGAACGGGTATCGACGCTTCATAAACCACGCTGGATCCGAAGTATGAGAGCCAAGAAAGCGCTAAATCGTGTGTGTATATGACGCTGGGAAAGCTGCCGACCATTACAGTCCGCGCTATACCTCCCCCCCATCCTGCGCCCAAGAATTACTGGTGACTTTCAAAGGTACTGGATTATTGACGCCCTCAGTTCGCGGGACTGAGAGAGGCAGAGGATGGTCCCCAGCGGGCCCCACTGGCTGTGCCTCGCTGGTCACTGGTATCGGTTTACCATTCTCCATTATCTGCGGGACTGGTGGGCGAGGAACATGTGATTCCGTGTCCATTGTCTGCGGGACTGGTGGGTGGGAAACATGTGATTCCATTTCCATTTCCATTTCCTCTTTGACAGCCTGCTTGACCCGTCTAAACAGTTCATCACGTCTGCGCTCGTGGGTGTAGCGGCAGGCGGAGACGAAGAGAGCAAAGTGGATGAGTCTAGTGAGGATTAGATGATGTGCGGTCAGCTTCATCCGAGGGGTGGCTTACAAGAGTGCAACGCAGATGGCGCTGCCAGCATATTCCACCGCACTCATTTGCAGCTGATATTGAAATGGAGCGGTATAGTATTCCGAAGCCGTAGTTGTTGCTGCGAAGATCACGAAAAGAACCATGGGAAAGAAGGTGCACCAAATGATCAGATCACAGCCGACGTTGGCGCCAGGGTGGATGGCTCGTTTGCGGGCGAGCAGTACGGCGATGTTGGCGATATTCCAGATTAGTGAAAACCCGAGCTGCAATAACGTCGATTGTCAGGCGCTGTAAGTCAACGAGAATGGGGCTGATGATGGCCCACCGGTATAAGATCATAAGGAACCAACAGGTGGACGCCATATTCATAAAAATATCGAGAATTCCAATTTTCAGAGGAAGCCCACGCAATGCAACCTATTCCGCCCACAGCCAGTACTATTGCAAGAATGCGCAAGGCAAACTTCCAAGCCCATTTGCGGTCATCCTGATAGAGCCTCAAGCGATCAGAAACCTTGTTCACGCCCATGTTGATAATCAATCGCGATTGTTGTGAAGAAAAGATACTGATGTTCTATCTAGAATATGTAGAGAGATAACATAGAGAACGAAAAGTATTGATTCCAGTTATATGGAACAACAACGTTCACAGCCTCAACAAAGGGGGGTTCAAGAAGGGGGAGCTCCGAGACGGGACGTCCAGTAGCACACTTGCGGGTTACGTATTGTATATGGCTGAGATGCAAAAGCCAGATGAGCCTCTGTCCATATCGACAAAATAACCTATTTAAGGAAGCACGGAGTGTATGTCGAACACACTCGTAGTAGTGCGTGGTAAAAGACATGAGACCTCCCCAGCCTCAGCCTTGATCTAAGGCTGGGGGGGTGGTCCACTGAGCCTTGGCACTGGCCGATTAGGGCTTTGTGTGCGCTTCAAGAATAGGCAAGACACTTAGGCGCGAAACACGCCATGTGTCCATTCTGCAAGAGTGCGAATCAGTGCCAGAGGTGGGGGCTTAGAGGGTTGAGGAAAGATTCCATTTGATGTGTTTATTTCTTGAAATTATAGGTATTCTTTTGATATGTTCTAGGCTGCTGCATATGTCCAAGGTAGCAAGTCAAAGCTCTACCGACGTATCGAGTATAGCTGTAAACATCTAGGCCGCCGTCGCAACCAAATGGGGTATCTGCGCAGACATTCAAGCGCGAGAAACATATCCAGGCCAGGCATAATATTCCCGAATCCACCGCTTGTTCGCCAATAAGTACTCCACATCGCGGGCCGGCGAGGTTCTCAACGCCTTGCATTCTCCCGAATAAACTCCTTCCTCGCGCGTGTAATTTATTCGCGCAATGCGCTCGTCATGAAGTCCATACCCATAGTCCTTTCGGCCATACCCCGCCCTGCTCGCACGCTGCCCGGACTTTGCGGCGAAGCGAGCCTAACGTTGTCGTAAGGATTGAGTTGAACTTCATCGCTGCCCGGGCTGGTTTCGCTATCAGGTCCATGCGCCCAATCACTCACACTTGGCCGAGTACTGCGGAGAACGCCGCTAGGTAATTGTTCTCGGGGTTGAAGATCAAGATGTAGATCCGGGGGGGTTCGACGAAGATGTACTGGGCTACTGAGAGGATCCAAGGTCGAGCCGGTGAGCGTAGGAGATAGAGGACTTGTAGGTTCGCCGGGGATGCCGCCTAGTCCGTCATGCGGCGGGAACCCCTCAGGATGTGTTCTCCCAGGTCGCCAACAGGCAGCTGGATTCGTGAAGACATTGAGTGGATCATTGGCGTGTTCAATATGTTCCGTATCAAATACGCATTTCCGATCCAGGGAAGGGACCCATTTCAAATGACCACGATTGTGACCACTAAACGATGAATAATTGTCATGGTTTGATAGAGTGTACTTCGAGGGGCTCTGGAACTTCTTCTCCGTAGAGGGCGACTTTGGGGGTGGTTTTGGTGGTTTATTCGAGAGGCGTGGGTAGTGGAAGCGGGATAGATAATCGAGCGATTTAGAGCGTCCTTTGCGAGCTTTGGGGGGGACCTGAGCTTCTGCATCAGGTATGTTCAAGTTTTGTGCGTTGTTAACCGAAGAGTTGGCGAGGGTCATGAGTTGGTTGAGCACGGCGAATTCGAGTTTAAGCTTGATGCTGTAAACCATTGCCTTTATCGTGGCTTCGATCTCGTAATATGATGAGTATTCCATGCCAAGGAGAACGACATCCATCGCTATGATAATCGAGTTGATCCAGATCAGCTGCATCATGACTTTTCGCGTACGACCGTGATAAACCGGCCGCAGCAGTTTGATTGTCGCGTAGACGTAGATGCCGGAGATAATAAACTCTTGAATACAGAAGGCGGTCATTTGGAGCCGTTCGACAACGTTGAAAGGGCCGATGAAGTCAAGCGGTCTATTCGAATTCGATCCGTATGTAAGAACCGTGGTTGGTATGTGGAAACAGAAGGCATCGACAATGATCATGGCAAGAACGCCCCGTAATACTTTTTGTTCCCGAACGACGAGATGGAGCCTTGAGTAGAGCACTATGGCCTGCCCAGTGACCATGCAATACCAGCCAATGGTGATAATTGTGACTGATAAAACTTCATTTGTAGTGAGTTGGAAGAACTTCATCAGGAAGCCGAGCGAGTGTAGCACACAGCCATAGCTTGAAATCAGCAACGACCAGAAGTAGAGGCCCCTATGTCGCTTGAATGTGAGGAACACTTGAACGTTAAGCTCGATAACATTATACCATGCGACAGCAGTGAAAGCAGCAATGGACATGAAGACCGCTCTGTCAAATTTAATAGGCTGTGCGGTAGCGCCATCGTCAGCTCCCATTGTTGCGGTGATGTTGGTTCGGGCGGTATGTGAAGATGCTATTGACCGTGGTGAAGCTATCGCGTCTCGAAAGGGTTCATTGGGCTCAGAAACCCGTTCGGAAGAGAACAGCTGAAGGTCTGCGTTTAGGGATATTGTCCGATACGAGATATCGAAGAGTGACGCAAACAATCGTGGGTTGTGACTCGGTCAGACGAGAAGGTCGAGGATCAGAGGGATCGGGTTCAAGCACGTAAGAAAGGTGCTGCGGTGAAGCTATTCGAATAATGGCTCATCGCGGTCACAAGTACCACGAAGATGCCGCGAGATGATTGAGACAGAGGTGCAGCTTTGAGAATTTGATGATGAGAGAACGTATGAGAGTAAAAGCTGGGGTTGAAGGGGAGGGGGGGAGAGACAGGGAATTATGGGGGAGTTGGAAGCGACCGAGTAGGTGCCCTGGTGAGCAGTGAACGGGACGGCCGAGGCGGCATGAAGGTGGAAAATGCAAGTATGTACTTCGGCTTTTCAGAACCACCAAAGTAAAGTAAAGTCGGCTTGTAAGGGTAACGAACGCCACAAAGTGATAGCCTGATACTGAAGCATCCTTAACAACGACAGGGATTACTCCGTACTGACCAGTAAAATACGCATTCGATACGGTAGATAACACACACGACTGACTTGGAAGGGATTGTTAGAACACCAACCACTAAGGACTACTACCTATGCACAGTCGGAATGGCATAGGTAGGATCCATTGGCTTTCCACGCAATACTAGAGTCCTGCATGAGAGCGTACTAAGATACCCACTGGATGCGGCCACGAGCACGGAGTACGTCACGCCGGATCTGGGCCTCGATGATGACTGCCAGCATCTCAACATGCACGTTGGTATTCACCGTATCTTAGGGTGTTCCTCTGTCTGATGCTGCTACCGACCTAGGTAAAGTATTGTTATTATTATTGTTATTGGCTCTGGCAGTATGGCGCACGGTTATCGACTACTCTGCTCTCGCTGGTTTTGTTCCGGCCGTGAGTCAGGGTGCACCATTGCGAGAATTAAGATTTCCTTGACATCTCATAGACGCATCAATCCCACAGGATCGTGGTTCTCCTAGTGACACTCGCTCGGCACATTCTGGTAGGAATTCGCGACAATTTGTCCAGGTAATTACCACCAAGTACCAAATATTGTCGAGATCTTCTGTTCCCTGGTCCCGGCTGACCCAACACCGACTTCACCGCTATTTGATTGGATAGAATGGTATATTGGTATCGAGTACGTCTCCGAACCATGGATCTTTTGTCAGAGGCTTCAGAAAGACAACCCGCTTGAACCCTTCGGATCATGTAATGCCAATCATGATGTGCGTGAAAGATGGCTGTATAGCGGCCACCGACGTGTGCTTTGAGCTCTCGACCGAATCCGGAATCATCTCGTGTTGATGGAAGATATTTTCTCGCGTTGAAGTGGCGTCTCGGTCCCAACCTCGACGTTGTCGTCGTGCGCTGATAGTGGTGATTGGTCCGGTTGGCGATGTGTAAAAGAATGCGTGACAGGTCCGCAAGGATTGAAAAAGCGCCCCTCTCTAATTCGACGGTGGCTGGATCTAGGAAGCCAGCAGACTAACCTAAGGTACAGTAGTGAAATACCGTAACGTGCGTTCGTACCTAGTAATGTATCTTACCTCGCTCGGTCCTATGAGTACCTTAGGTTGAGCCTGTTTGATAACCGCTAACTTTAGGGATGGTTTGGAGACTTTATGCGACTAAACATCCCAAGCTTCAGTCCCAATCATCGTAACAGCGGGAGTTTAATTCTCGCGAATTCGCGTCAAGACTCAAGAATCCAAGACCTAGAAAACTCCCCTCTTCCGCGTAGAATAGGTCCAAATGCGGGGCAGCCGTGAGGATGTACCTCCAGTATCTGTCCAAGCCCGCAGGTTGTCCTGACTTCTTTCGGCTGTCAGGGACCGAGCATACTGTACATACTTGTGTCCTGCACGATGTGTTTTGTGTATCAGGGAGCCTTGCATCCGTGTTCTTGTGTACCCAGACAAACTGCCAGAGACTCCTGGCTGAAGAGGAGATGAGTAACGCCTCAGGGAAGGCAAATTGCTGATCAATGTGCTCTATCACCCACATGTGGGCGCAACAATGCTCGACAATGCTCAATATCATTCTGCAGAGACGCACTGCGCTTGGGTCAAGATCAAACCCCCAAGTATTCCCTGCGATCCCCACATCACAGGCCATCCAAGGTACCGGTGAAATCACCTTAAGATCTGAAAGTGTCCCATACGTGTCTCAGCGCCGGCCCTTGTCTTAAGCGAGAATTATTTTTGGACCTCGTCGCCATCGAGTTTCAGTTTCAATTAACGTTACGCTTGTTGAAGAATCACCCCAGTCGTAAGTACGACATCAAAACACCGGACCAAGCCCCCCGTGTGACACTCAAACTTGAAACGTCTTCACGGCCTGAACATTGTGTACCTTCGCAGTCTCTCGACGCGTAAATTCTAGGATGCAAAATTGCTCACCTCAACCATCTACCATTACATCTGTTATCCTACCACTAACATCTTTGTCAATCCATCTCACCAGCTAGTCCCTTACATTATCTCGCTTATCTTGCTGGTACATATAAGATGCTTCAGCGTCCCTGAAACGGCCCCCAAACGAGGTAGGACGTCCACTCGTCTCGCCGAGTACATTTTCGCCTCGAAGCAAAAATAGAATTCAATGCTGTTTTGCCCTGTTGACCAAGGGTACTGCATAAGCAAGCCATGGAGGCTCATCAACCTGCCACTGGCTTAGACAAAGCTTCAGGTCTAAAATTGGACAATTCTGGTACCTGGTGTCTTTTCTATAACGTCACACTCTCTTTACGGTCATTGTATTCGTTTCGGTTTCTTTATCAACTCTCCCTGTATTTGACTTGTATCTCGCTTCTATTCTTGAGGTCTTGTTTATCATACGTTTACTGATAAACGCATCATCGGAGCTGTTGGCTTCGTCAAAAGCTTCTTGTACAGTGTTTCTCATTCCTGACCTCCTCAAATGTCTGTCTGGAAAGAGAGGATGATAACCAATGGCTCCTCTCACAATCTGTTACTTGTCGCTTTAGAACTGTCACCTAAAGAACACCCCTCACCACCCTCTCCTGCTTTGCTACTGCCCTCGTTCAGATACCGTTTCTGAGTCTCCTTAAATGTATGAGAGCATGATGTAATTTCTCAGAGCATTTTCGAAGGGGGTTCAGAGGCTTTGCAAGCTCCTCACGTTTCTTCTAAAGGTTTTAACAGCAAAAGTGGGCTCTCAGTGTTAAATTCCCAGGGCTTGGATTGCTTGGATTGCTTGATAAGATTGTAAATCATTTGCGATCGCTAATATAAAACTACCCTGTCCTCCTTTGCGCCAATTCAAACACACCCAGCGAGCATAAGCTCCAATAGCACCTGGAGCGCATGCTCTGTTCCTCGGGCCTTGCGCCCCCCCATGTGTCTTCGAGGAAGTAAATCAAACTCCTCCGCCGCGAAGCTTATGCGCGACGCCATTGTGCTTTCCAGTGCCTTGCCCAGTGTGTTGAGCAGAGCTATTGGCCTGTATGCTTTGGGCTGAGTGTAGTCTCCCTTTGCTGGCTTGCGTAGAACTGTTGTTTTGGATTCACGAAAAAGCTTTGAATGATATCCTAGGGTCCAATATGCATTGTACAAGGGAAGTAATAGAGCTAACTGGTAGGGCAATCTTTAGCACCCTGTTGGGTGTGTCATCTATACCGGGAGCTTTATTTGACGCCGCTCTTTTTCTCGCGTTAACGATCTCATGCGACTGTATAGAGTCTCATTTCAACGAGGGTGAATATAAATATCCCTCTAGGTCCGTCAGGTCCGCTTCGGGGGGGGCCGGAAAGAAGGTCTCCTTGAAGATCTTTGCCTTGCTCTTCGATGCAGTGATCAGGCCTTCTGGTCCTTGAATGTTTGAAGTACAGCCTCGATGAGAGAACATGCGATTCTTGGCCCACCTCGTCAGTTGTCAGAGGCCCTTGATCGATGCGGTTGCTTCCTCTACTTTTTCTCTGTGTTGGGCTTTGAGGGTCTTTTGATGTATTCTCTTCTTTCGGTTACGAGTCCTCTTATATTCGTTTCAGTCGTTGAGCTCTTGAGTCAACATGTATCTTCGCCTCAGTCTCTTGCACTTCAACTGAACATTCTTGCACTCTCGATTTCATCCCGTCACTGATCTTGAGCATTCTCTCGACAGCGGTATCGCCGCTTCTATCGCTTCTTGCAACGCCTTGCTTATGAGCGTTGTCGCGTGATCAATGTCGTCCTTAGAGCCGGGGAAGTGAGAGATGAATAGCTCAGAGCGAAGTCTTCTCAACAGCAGAGTCTCGTTCATCTTGTCTCATAATCTTGATTGCCTGAATTCTCTGAATGTTAAACTCAGATCGAACATCGTGCACACTGACAGATGATCCGAGTCGTTTTTCATTTCTGAGACTATCTGACACATCTCATGAGTGCTTTTCAGGCCTTGACTCACGAAAGTCAGATTCAAAGTGAACTCGACTGTCTTTGCTCTATAGATGATGATATCTGAATTTAGCAATAGCTGCAGACTGTGTTTCTCAATGATTTCTATCAACTCGTCTGCTTTGACGTGTTGATGATGATAGTCTTCGTCTGCTCACATTGAATGATGTAAATTGAAGTCGTCTACTACTATATGCTTTTCTTGCGCTCGCAAAGTCTCATTGAGTTTGACTAGTGTTTGAGTGTCTCTGATGTTCAGATTCGATTCTGAATTGTACACATTGTGAACGTTGACGATGCACATTCTTGAGTTCTCAGATGTTTTATACTTAAGATGCAGAGAGATCAGATTCAGAGAATGCTGAGTGTAAGTTCACTCGCTTGCTTATATTTTCTTGTTAACGAAGAAGCAGACTCAAGCTGTCGTCTTCGTCTTCTTCGTCATCGTCGTCTTCAAATACAGCAGCTCAAATCTGTCTTGTATGAATTGATGCGTGATTGAGGCAAAGGAATTGATTCACAACTTCTGAATAGCTATGATGCTATGCCTGAAGATCTTCGTGTTTCTTAGCAACGTCGTCATCACGATGTTCTTGAATTTCATGCAGTTATACTGAAGTATTGATAGATAGTCGATTGCTCGACTCATAGTTCTTCTTCGGAATCTTGAGTACTTCTATGTTGCTGCTCGTTGACTCTGACCTTGACTGAGCTAATGCTGGTCCTTTCAGACCTGATCGTTATCTGATTGCTGATCGACGCATTCTTCTTATCCTCGTATATGAAGATCTCATCATTGCGTGTTTTTCTCTTTACAGTTATCAGAGCGAGGGCGTTCGAGTTCTTTGCTTGCATTGTCTCGTCCCTCTTCCTCCTCTTCCTGTCCCCTTGTCTCGTTGCTGCTACTGGTGTCCACGTATCCTCCCTACCAAATCTACCTACCTACTGAGAGTCTATCTGTTCATTCATCTTTGTTATTCCTGATGACGAGCGCGTTTCGCGATTATTATTATTATTATTATTATTATTTTCTTCATTAAGTGCATGCAGTCTATGACTAGAATATGACGCTATCTAGGCGCTGTGTCACCTAATCGTCGCTGTGCTATCAGCTGCATCTACCTACCTACATATTATATGCACATACAAGTCGCTTTACTTTTGGATTTCTACGCCGCATCCTGATGCAGGTATCCCCGAATGGCGCGTTGAAAAAACCATACATGTTCAAGGTACCAGGGGTGTACCGAATTGAAGTTCTCGTCGAGACTAGTTGCCCCGCGTTTTAAACATCCTTTTACGCAGCCTGAAGGTTCCTTCAGACTTCTAGAGCAGGACTTGGTTGGAGTTCACATACTTCATAGTAGCATCCTCAAAGCCTAAAGTTGACCCTGATCCCAAGATTCATCCACCAGTGTTCCATTTCAAGCCAGCGTCAGGTCAAGACAAGAAGTCGCCATGAAAGCGGTCATTATCAAGGAGGCGGGCAAGGCCGAGTTGGTTGACATCAAAGAGCAATCGATGAGGCCAGATTATTTCAAAATCAAGACAGTAGCTGTAGCTGTTAATCCTAGTATGTGCCAAGCAACTATCTTCTAAAAACAGAAAAATTGATACTGCGCAGCGGACTTCCATCACATGTCGGGAGCTGGGCCAGTGGGCGGTATACTAGGTCAGTGGGCGAGCCTCTTCGTCGATCAATCTGACATTGTACAATCCAGGGTGTGATCTCTCTGGTGTGGTCCAAGAGGTAGGAGGGGCTTGCAAGACCGACTTCAAGAAGGGCGACAAAGTCTACGCAGTATGTCACTGCGCAAACAACGTGAGTCTACTTCCAAAAGGCACATCTCTCATACGCTGAAACAAGCAACGGTAGAACAATCTCGAAGATGGCGCCTTCGCGGAAATTGCCATGGTCAAGGATGGCCTTTTGGCCAAAATACCAGATGGCATGAGCTTCGAAGATACGGTATCCTTGGGGGTTGGAGTTACGACCGTTGCGCAAACACTATATCTAGCCTTGAATTTTCCACTTCCGCCGGGAAAGGTGGAATCTCCAATGACGATTTTGATCTACGGCGGCAGTTCTGCCAGTGGCACAATGGCTATTCAGTATGCAAAACTGTAGGTCAAGCCATCTCTCTAATGTCGACACACATCTGGCTAATAGAAATGACATCCCTTAGGTCAGGCCTCACCGTTCTAACCACCGCTAGCCCTAAAAACTTCGACCTAGTCAAATCTCGCGGCGCCGACGAAGTCTTTGACTATAACGACCCCGAATGCGCAGCAAAGATCCGCTCCCATACCAAAAACTCCCTCCGCTACGTCCTCGACTGCATTTCCACCGAGTCAAGCTTCAAAATATGCGCGGCAGCCTTGTCCAGCGACAGCAGCAAGGAACTAGACTGCGTAGCGCTACTCCCTCTAGAAACCTGGCCGCGCGAAGACGTCAATGCCCGCCCAGTGCTGGCATACACGAGCTTTGGAGAGGAGTTTTCCAAGTTCGGCGCTACTTTTCCGCCCTTGGAAGACCACTACAATTTGAGCGTGAAGTTCTGGGCATTACATGCCAAGCTGATGGCTGAAGGGAAGATTAAGCCGCATCCGGTGACGGTGCGGGAGGGCGGTTTGCAGGGGGTTCCTAAGGGGTGAGAATTTACCAGGGCGATCAATCTGCTTGAACGTACTTTGCTGATAAGTGCTAGTATCAACGATCTGGGTGAGGGGACGGTTAGCGCTACTAAGCTGGTATATCGAGTGGCTGAGACGCCGGGGATTAACTAGATTTGGTGGAACCGGGTTGTGGAGCCTAGCCACCTCACTGTTGGCAGGATAAGTGTTATTCCTATCTAAGACGAATATTTGGTGCCTGTGTGATGCAATCTATAGGTACCGTCTTAGTCGTGTGGACAGCAGTTGGTGGGCGTTCAGGGATGTCAGAGGTCTGGATGCGATCCCGGGAAGTGTTTGAACAGTTACGTATAGCCACGTTAGGGGATGACCACAGCTGTTGTAAGCCGGCCCGTGTAGGGTTTCCAGGGGAGAGGGGGATACTGTTGGCAGAATAAGCGTTGTTCCTAAGACGAATAGCGCCTGTGTGGTGCAATCTATGCCATCTCAGTCACTTGGACCGCATCGGAGAATAAGTCGTGCATGTGCATCTCGGAAATATTGTGGTCCCATGCAGCTATGCCATCATATGCAGGGCCCGAAACCAACCCCATACGTGTCAGATCCAGACCAACGTACGTAGATCAGAGTACAGCAAGATAATGGAAGCCCAAGCGGGCAGGATTCCCGACCAATAGCACAACCAGTGCAGACCGTCAGAACAGAACGCCGAGACGCCCTGGCTCGGTCCGTGTGGAACGCGGCGGATCTCTTCTGCCATGGCATTTTGGTTCCAAAGTTGTGTGGGTGGCTACGAAGTCGTTTGTGTAGGCGGAGCATCGGGGATGTATTGTCACGATGATGGTTGGTTTGCCTGAAAGGTGGGCATACTATCCTGGAGGGATCGGACCACCTGCAAGTTAGGCATCTGCCTGAATTTCTCCGGCAGTTGGAAAGTTGGGGCAGAGTCGAGGCAGAAATTTTGCGGCGCTGCAAGAGCGTTGAGTGGGTGTTGTGCCTTGCCTGATCTGTGTACATTTATCCTACGGAATATGTTTTGGTTGTTCCTAAATTGGGGGATCCTCTGCTCCTTTTCGTCCCATCACCGACCAGAAGTCGTTTTCTACATCTTCATCGATGGACTCACAAGAGAAGAACAACGATTTACAGGCACCAGCAACCCAGGTCGCCGTCATCGACTGGGTAAGCGATCCCAAAAACCCACACAATTGGCCAATGTGGAAGCGAGTATATCATGCTGTCGTGCCCGCAGTATTTGGCCTCGTCGTGTAAGCGGCCCACCAAACATTTTTTCTTCCGCTTATTAAGAATTAACAGAACATTTGCATCTTCAATATACATCTCCGCGGTGCCCCAAGTCATAGAGCACTTTCACGTCTCCAACACAGCAGCTCTCTTGCCCTTCTCCCTATTCCTCCTAGGCCTCGCATTCGGGCCCGTTCTAGCAGCCCCTCTCAGCGAGAAATATGGAAGAACGGCCACATACATGATCTCCCTCCCTATATTTGCTCTATTCACTCTGGGTGCTGGGTTCGCGCAGACATTTGGTGGGCTTGTGGCCTGCCGTCTCCTTGCGGGCATATTTGCAAGTCCGCCACTTACAGTCGGAGCCGGTACGAATGCGGATTTATGGAAGCCAGAGTCGCGAGCTATGATGACAACGCTCTTCGCGTTGTGTCCATATCTGGGACCTGCACTTGGGTAAGCCGCATGACATTCCCATTAACGATTCTGATGGATTTAGATATTCTTTCTGACCAGCAAAATAGGCCAGTTATTGGTGGCTTTGTAGTCGTAGGTAAAGGCTGGCGTTGGACACAGTGGACAATACTGCTTTTCACCATCGCAGCGTACATAATGGCGCTGGGAATGAAAGAAACTTACAAGAAAACTATACTCCAGCGTCACGCCAAGAAAATGGGCACGGAAACTCCGTCAGGTCCAAGTGGTCTCGCAGCACTCAAATTTCTCCTGAACGTCACCTTCTTCCGGCCACTTCATATGCTGGTCACCGAGCCTATCGTGATTGCGTGGTCACTGTATATTGGCTTCAGTTTCGCGGTCCTGTACTCGTTCTTCGCCGCCTTTCCTCTAGTCTATGCAACTGTTTATGGCTTTGATATACAACAGATTGGTTTAACGTTCATATCCATTGCGATCGGTAGCCTCCTCGGTTCTTTGACCATAATACTGGTTGATCGTTACACATATCAACCATTACACGTAAGGTCCAAGTCCGCGGGGGGATCTGGGTCTGTGCTCCCGGAGCATCGACTGTATGCAGCTATGATTGGGAGCTTTGGACTACCTATTGGGCTGTTTTGGTTTGCGTGGACGGCGACCAAAAGTGTTCATTGGATCAGTTCCGTAGCAGCTGCTGTTCCATTTGCCTGGGGCAATTTCTGTGTTTTTGTGAGTAATGTCTCCATACGGCATCAAATTAGCTCGCTCACCTAATTGCAGATGAGTGGTGTCCTCTATCTTCTAGATACATACGAAGCTCTCACGGGTGCTTCCGCGATGGCTGCAACATCGTTGCTTCGATATACACTGGCTGCGGCTTTCCCACTTTTTATTGACCAAAGTGTGTCCCCCTCCTTTGATCACGACCTTGGAGAAACTAAGCTATCTGCAGTGTATCGTCGCCTCGGTATAGGGTGGGCTACTAGCCTTCTGGGGTTTATATCTGTCGCCTTGATGCCTATACCCTGGGCTTTGTTTAGATGGGGTCCAAGACTTCGAGCAACCAGTGTGTACAACACTAACAAAGCGTGAGGATAGGTAATAGAGAGACAGATTCGCGTGCTGTATTCGTTAGGAAAAGGCGCCTGACTTCGACGGTAATGCAAAAAGATATCCTCTGCAGATTAGTGTGCCTCATTGCCCCGCGTGGCCTGAATCGTGAAAGCTGCATTTGCAAATTCCCTATCCTTTCCATCATATATTTCAATGACCTAGATTCATGAGAAAACAACCCAACGGACCCTATCTTTCACTAATCTACAGCTCAAAGTAAAATTCTCAATAATGTGAACAGCCCGCTATAAACGATGGTCTCCGTATCCACCGAGCAGAGCTCAAAGGTCCGCGAGAGTTGAAAGCCACTAGTTTGATACCTTCTTCGCATGTTCACCGTCGAGCCATATTCCTCACCAGGCTTCGGCCTCTTACCGACCTCTTCTTCGTCACTTCCATCTTCAAAAGTAAGCTCCAAAGGTATTTCATTGGTGTCTCAAACCCTAATAATCTTCTTCTAAATGCTTAATCGATCAATGCAAGCGCATGTGGTCTTTATTTGCTCTTGTGGGGTCCAGTTCATTGGCTTTCGTATTAATACTGCGTGTAAGGTCCTCAGCATGCTGGACGTCCATCCGCCACTGAGAATGCTAGCGATGTGGATGAGAGATAAGAGGACGTTTAGGAAGAGGACCGTGATGGAGAGTATGATGGGGATGACGCTAAGACCCCACTAGGACAATTCCGCCTGATGGGCTTCCACTGCAGGAAGACATGAAGTCTTTCAAGAACCACTTATGCACACAAAAGGTCGCCAAGATGTCTCAGGACCCAACTAACTCGCTCGTAAGTAGGAATCCATTGGAGGTGTTACTGCAGAAGACAGCTATGTGGAAACTTCATTTCTACCCAGTTTCTGGAATCATGCTCTTTATGGTCGACAGCGACAAAGGGTTTGAACAAGCTGGCCTAGTTCGGTCTCTTCCCTAATAGCAAAGGCTTTTCAATCATTAAAGGGCCTGTGCTATAGATTCTATCCTCACACGCACAGCCAATAGCTTCTGCAACGACCTGACTCATTGATGATGCCAGACTGGACCCTGCACGCGAATAAAATGCACCCGTGCCCGGAATCTTCCTAAAAGCCCAGTCAGCACTCAGATCCGAGGATGCGGCCAAGTATTGTATCTTGGAAGTGTGTGGGACAGGAATAGATTTATTAGGTTTCATCATCCATGTAGAGATCGCCCGCCCTGCGATGAATTGCCAACCACTGGACGAACAGTCCGTGTTTTATGGCGCTCTAAACAGGGAAGCAGCTTTACGGAAGCAGGTCTCCCGCAACGTCGCTTGGCCAGATGTCATGCGTTGACTTCGCAATGACTGTGTTTAACGGGCCATTTTGGGGGAGAGGTTGTATCCCACCGATCCAGTCTTGGCAATACAGCAGTAGCAGAAGATGGACAAGACAAAGCGGCTAGGATGGACGCGAATATAATCAGTAACAACGGAGATAAACGTGGAGTGTAGCTTTACTAGAGGTCGTCAATGACTGTTCTAGATCAGGATTCCTAATTTCATAAGTAAATCGGCAACGGTACGTGAAATTCCGAACTTAGTAGTTCAGAGGGAACATCCTCGCCATTGCTCGCTTCGAACCGGGTATGATGCAGGACTATCTCAGACAAGGAATCAACGATGCAGATTTCGTGAAACTTAGCAACGAATTGGAGAACGTTGAGGCTTGAGTTGTGATTGGAATCTCCCAAATCTTGCCAATAGCGTACGGGAGCCTAGCTGTAGCAATTTAAGGGTGATCTTTATGGGTAGAGTGTGAATTGGGCGAAAGCGACTTTTTCGTCTGACGAGGGACTCTTTTCACCAATTATGTTATAGTCTGTACAACGACTTTTGTCAAAAGCTTCTCCAAATGCCACTAGGGTAGCTCACGGTCTTCTGCATCTTCCCGCGAAATACATAAATCAACAAAATGACAGCATCAGCTAAGAGACTGCGAATTGACACCATTTTCACCTGTAGTCTCGTTGAATTATTAGCTTTCTATCGGAATATTCACAGTAGTTGAGCACGTACCAAAGCATATGATGGTCAACAAATGCGTCATTGGGGGTTTCGATGTCAAGAAGGTCTATGATCCAATTGCGGATGAAGAGAGGAAGGCACAGATACCCATGATGGCATGCATTCTGCGCGAATGTATAGTGCACCGAATCTTATGCATCATCTTATCGTAAAGATGTTTTCTCGCCTTAGCCGACTTTGCGACGTTTCAAAGGTCGGGACAGATTTGAAGTTTTGAGCCTCTGTCCTGATTTTAGTATGGGAAGAAAAGGAGGAACTGGACGAGCCAGATCAGAAGGTTTTTAGTGAGTTCGGTATACCTGGAAGAAGCTACGAACAGCAGAGACGCCGCCAGTAAGAACAGGTGGGATAAGATAGTGTAATGCTTCTAAATAGGAGAGCTCACGCCAGTCTGGATAATGACTTCCACTGGATGGAGAAGCCCTAAGCTAAGTTACTGTAATTAGCGCTACAGATCATGAACGAGGAAAGGATTTGGGCCTCACCAAAGGACACAAAATGCCGGTTTTGAAGTCGTATTGCGAGCGATCAGGGCTCACAGTTCAAGGTCAAGCAAGCAGCAGAGACAAAACATAGCGATAAGAACGTACCTCTGGATAACCAGCTATACGTACCCGTACAATTCCTTATGTCGAACGCGCAGAATGATAGAATGACTTCGTCCACCGTAAATGTGGAATGCAAAAAATGATAAAGTGACAATGCGATGATCCTCCACCTACTCCGTTATTGATGGCAAACCCAACCTCGACTTCCCTCCCAAAGCGTTCCTGTGTTGTTCCTCAAAATGATTATATCAACCTGCTTGGCTATGCTGGCCTCAGTCTCGCGATACTCTCCGGTGTTGTTCCCTCCTTTTAATTCTAAGCCAAAAAATCAGCCTGCTTGGTCATGGAAGACCCAGTCTCATAATTCCCTTATAACAGTGCTGGGTGTCTTTTCCTCCATCGCAATAGGTATGCTACTTGTAGCCGACGCAAAATTGTGGTTTGCCATCATTTTAAGTTCCACCGGCATGCAGACGAGCCCCGGTACATGCTCTGAACTAAAATATCACCTCAGCTCTGCCTTAGCTCCTGATCTCAGCATCTGTCACTCTTCGGTTGTCTCTTGGAAATCCCTTTTCTGTATTTTCCCACCCCCCTCCGTTGCGTATCAACTCTCATCTCTTGACTTTCGTGGTCTGATGATGATCGCAGCATTCTAGCCTTTCGACACCGATCTTTCGACACTAATTCCTCCGGCATCTTCTGATCGCACCACTCGTCCCCATCCTTCAACACCAAATCACCAACCAGTATTCTCGCGGACAGAGAGCTTGCAGTGACCTTTAATATAGTTTTGTACCTAGCTATTGTCCCGGATTGCGATTGCTTTTGGCGTGTGATACGGTGAGTGTGGGGTACATCAGGTGTGGGATGTTGTCCAGTCTGTAAAGGTCTTCTCGGAAATTTGAGTATTCTAGGAAATAAGTCATGTAGTGTGAGAATCGTTCTATCTGCGACATTTGACGTGTCAGCTTTGCAAAATTGCCAGACAGACGTATTCGCTTACCAGACGACAGAAAGCAACTTCGTTTTACTATATGAGCTTTTGGGCCTGCGGCTCTGCTTCTTCTTTTGTGATGATGATTCCAGCTTTTTAGTGCGAGACTCGACCAGGGGCGACGGAGTGCGTGGGGTATCCTCCGAGGTTCGACGAGAGAATAGAGGAGAGAACGGAGAGCCAACAACAGGGCCGTCTAAATCTAGGAAATAGAGTTTTGGGGTTGTGTTCCTTGCTTCTGGGGTTCTCTTTGTTTGAGAACGTGTGACACATTTATTAGCCGTCTTCCGCACTGCTTCGACAATCTCTGCAGGGGAGAAAGCCGGAGTCGAATCTGTCAGAACCGTTAGCAACCGATACCTCAAGCAAGTAACAGGCCTACACGTACATATCTCAGGACTTTTCGATTTCGTTAATGTGGGGCTGGGATACCGCTCTCCCCTGTTGATGTGCGATTGCTCTCTCTCTTCAGTATCTATATCCATCACGTCGTCGTATTCTTCATCGTCGCTTGTCTCTGGAGTGAGCAGACCTGAGGGTGAGGGTGAGTACTCGTATAATGAGTAATAGAGTTCTCGCGCCGGTAGGGAGTCCTCGTATTATCCAGTTCTTTTATAGTATTCCGACGACGTCTCTCCTGGCTGACGGCCAAGAAACATTTCGTATGGTTGATACCTAGACATGATAATTGCTATCTGTCGTGCGCTCTGTTAGTGGAGTAGATGTCGTACTGCTTGTTGGTAGGTAGTCGTTAAAGGTGGAGCGAGACAAGAGATAGGTATGAATGTGGGAGATGACCGCTATACACAGAACGTTGAAGTCGACGAGGAGAAGCTATGTGAAATGGAGGATAGACTATTGCAGGAGGAAATTGCTATGACCAGGCTAAATCCTTCGAGCGAGGATACCCTCAACGAGTATTTGAATAGCATCATCGACGGCCAGGTGCTTTTGAAGCTTCCTTTGGTGTAGTAAGGTATTCGGTAGGATCAGGGTCAAAGCTCATTCGAGGATGATAGCCCTTATTGAGGAAGAAAGCTGATTGCCCTATTGACGGTGATAACGCATTGTTGTCAGCAAATTCAGCCATGGGTAACCAGTCTGACCAACCATCTTGCATATAGGAGCAATAAGTGCGTAAGTAACGCTCTACATCCTGATTTGCACGTTCCGTCTGGCCGTCCGTTTGGGGGTGAAAGCTCATGCAAAACCGTACATTCCAGCGCCAACTCAAAATGCACCCCTTCCCTCCCCTCCACCTCCCATCACAAATCAGAGTTTATACACCACATCATCATTCTCCTGATACCTGCAGGCGCCAAAACCCGTCAGCAACTCAATCCACACAATCAATGGTAAGCAACACAATGAAAAAAACCCACATTATCTCATTCCTTTCCCCCATCTCCCTCAGCGCACCTCTCGCTTCCTCTGCCCCAAACGTCTCCTCCCCAGCCGGCCTCTTCCGATTCACCGCTTCCACCAGTGGTCCGACATCCGCGGCGTCGTTTTGGAACAAGGCCGTATTGAGAAGCTGGCCGAGCGTAGATCTGAAGACGCGAAGGCGCGCTGCTGAAACTTGCGGCACGGCGAGGGTCTCTTGGTTCTGGGAATCGTCGTTTTGGGAAGTAATGAGTTGGGATGCTGGCTGCGAAGATGCTATGGACATGCGGGATGAGGATTGGGTGGGCCGCGTGCCGTTGGTGGTCGGTTGGGTGGTGCGCGGGCTGGCGGTGTAGAGGTCGTCGTCGTCGTCATTTTCGGAGCCATTCGTGGCGCCCATGCTACGGGTTTGGGCGGCGTGGGTGCCGTTGCGGCGGGGGGTGCGGGGGGTGGTGCCGTTTCTTGTTCGCGCGTCACGCTCGTTTTGGTTGTCGTCGTCGTTGTCGTCATCGTCCGAGGAGGAGTCGGTCGACATGGCGTCGTCGGCGCGGCTGACCTTGCGTCTCTTCTTGCGCTCGTCCTCGACGACTTCCTTGAAGAGGGCGAAGCGCAGGATCGATTCCGCGGCTTCGGCGTCTTTTTCTTCGACGCGGTGGGAGAGACGGGCTTTTGCGTGGGCGGTTGAGAGGCGGATGAGGGTTTCGAGGGTACGCGCTGTCATGGGGGAAGTCTTGCGCTGGTTTCCCTCGAGCTCGTCGTTGCGCAGGGCGGAGTAGGTGGTTACGATGAGGTCGGCGGCGCCTTTGGTCAGGACGGGTTTGCGCTGCAGTTTGGCGTATTGGATGTATTTCTTGATAAAGGGGATACTGAGGACGTCGACTTTGCGCGCGCTGCCGCGGCCAGAGGTCACGGTGACACCGGCGTGGAGCATGATGTTGAATTTTTCGTAGACCTGGGTGGGTTGATTGGCGTCTTGTTCGTCATCGAGGCCGACGCCGAGGGTTTGGTGTTGTTGTTCGCGCACTGGGGCTCCTTCTTCGGTGCCGGGTTGGCGATATCGGTGCATTCGGAGGACGTGCTCGGATATTTGTCGGTCGCGGGCGTCGTCGATGTCGTCGGTGACTACGAACAGGAGATCGAAACGGGAGAGAAGGGAATCGGGTAGAGCGATATTTCGGTGAGGATCTTTGTGGGGGTCGTATTGGCCGTAGATGGGATTCGCGGCTGCTATTACGCTACATCGAGCGTTGAGAGATGTGTGAATGCCTGCTTTGGCGATGGTGACCGTCTGTTGTTCCATGACCTCGTGGATGGCTACTCGATCAATGTCGCTCATCTTGTCAAACTCGTCGATGCAGACAACGCCTCGGTCTCCTAGGACCATGGCACCGGCTTCTAGGCGACGTTCCCCGGTTTCTTTGTCAGAGGTGACCGCGGCCGTCAAACCAACGCCTGAAGACCCTCTTCCAGTTGTGGCGATGGCAAGTGGCGCCGTGTTCAAGACGAAGCGCAGCAGTTGTGATTTTGCGGTCGATGGATCACCTACCATTAGGATATTGATATCCCCTCTCAAATGCGTTCCATTGTCCAGATTCTTCTCCGTACCTCCCAGTAACATGAGTAGAATGGCTTTCTTGATGTGGTCATGGCCATAGATACTAGGTGCTAACGATTGAGACAACAGCTCGAAGACGTTCTTCTTCTTTGAGATTTTATTGATGTTTCGAATATCTGTATCGGTAATTGTTGATTGAGCAATGCCACCACCAGACTTGGACGAAAGTAATATGACGTTGTTCGCCAGTATCAGAGTACGAAACAGCGCGCTACCGGCACCTGCATTACGGTTTCCTAGCGATCGATAGATTCCGACCAGTTGTATACGATCCCCTGGCTTTACTCGGTCCACCAAGTCGTCGTCCATGATGACGTCCACACCTCGAGGAAGCTGACCTGCAGGCGCTCGCTCTGGCATCTCCTGTATGGATATTGTTTGGTGGTCTCGATACGTGCAGTATCCGTACTCGGTAATCAGCTATGATAGGTTAGATATTGACAAAGCTTACTCCGACCATGAGAGACCTTACTGGGTTCCCATCCTCGTCCTCCTGAGGGTATACACTAGTACTTGCAGCGCCATTGGCAGTCATTGTTTGATCCCTATACGTCCTCTGGTGCCACATGTTTTTTCTTTCATTCCAGTGAACACTCCTTATCACTTTTGGACGGACCAGGGAGCATTTAGTGACAATTCCCTCGAGAGATACCATGTGATTTAGATGAGTAGAGCTGAGCGTTCGAGGGTTACAGGAGAATTCGCCGAAGCTGCCTATGTAGGCGCAGTAGTACACCTGTCCCTTTTCTCAGCTGTAGTTAAGTAAGATTGAGGGGTGATCTATATACAGTATCTTTGGAAGACTCTTTGGCGGGTCGATTAGGTAGAGCGGTAATGAACTGGTGAAGAGCTTCATCGAAGGCTTGGCAGAAGTCAAAAGGCGATTGTAGTAGTCTGTCGACTTCCCCTCAGCCCATATATCAATCCCACCCTCCAGCGACTTACCCATCTGACAACTCTCTATTATGCGTCCTAATATCATCTAGATTGACCTGACGTAGGATGAGCGTTCTGCGCCTGCAAAAATGGGGGTTCTACGTACAACCAGTCTTCGCTGGCCCCGATTGAGCATAAGAATTATGTCGGCGCGGTAGCTGTGTAAGATTTAGCCCTGGCTCAACATTGGCAAGGGAAGATGGACCTTCGAGCAGCGGGATCATCTGTAGGAGTTAGCTTCTATTCGGAATCGTTTCCAATAGCTGCTTACGGGGATCGAGAAATTCCTCAGCGAGCCTGACACGATCTCTCGTTTCCTCATCGCGGAGTGGTAGGCCGTCCATTTTGCTGTTCTGTGATTATTCTAGGAGTGGAGTGTAAAGGGACGACGTTGAGAGTCCAACGCGCTGAGATACGCGGTTTTACGCGTAGAGTGGTTGCATTAGTAACACACGCTAGTAGATAGAGATCTCGGCAATCTACGAGTATGGCGTACTTTTGCTTTACATATGCGAGCAAACCTTTTGGTTATCAGCATAGTTCGCCTCAAGCAACAAAAACAGCACCTTGTAGACCATCTTATACCTCAATCTCGGGTCTCATAATGGCGCCAAAAAGGAAGCACGAAGACACGGATCCTGGTGTTGAGCCAAAAGATGCGTCAAAGAAGCTAACGAAGCTAAAAAAAGGCTTCTCTGTTCCAGCAAACTTGCCTGATGGAACACACAGGCGGAAAGGTTCGTCACGTCAATCAATTGAGGATGGATACTTTCACTAATTAGATGATAGTTCAGAAGATCAAGCATGACCTTATACGCAAAGCCAAGGTCAAGAAATCCTACGCCAAGCTCAAAGAGCGAGAGTTACAGGACGATTCAAAAGCCTTTACTACAGCTCCCTCGCTCGAGGTAGAGGCGCCCGCGACCCTAGATCTTCATCCTGAGAGACAAGCCATGTTAGACGAACCAGAGGTGCAACCACAGCCCACGCATACGGAGAGAGTTGAGACCCAGCGACACCGTAGACCTAAACAGCCCAGGCCTGTGCCCTTTGAGAAAGAAGCACGTCTGGCTCAGGAGCGTAGAGAAGTGGCTGAGGTTAGACGGAGGGCTTTTGAGGATAGCAGAATGGAGCGGCAAAAGAAGATCGAGGAGCGGGAGAGATTCCGCAAGGCAATGGCCAAAGCAAGAACAGGGGGGAAGAACGGTCAGAGGAAGTTGGGTCGCGAAAGCAAGGTTTTGCTGGAGAAAGTGAAGAGAGTGATGAATGAATGAGCTTGATGCATGTTGAGAACGCGCAGGTTTTGACCATGTACCTGCAAGCTTCTGCATTACACCGCCCAGGTCACCCAGAGTTCATGTCCAAGCCTTGGGCTGAGTCTACCACAGGTCTGCTACGCTACCTTTGCAGAGCTGTCACTACCGTGGTTATCGCTACCCCATTCCTGAGACCTATTAAACAATCGAGCCTACTCGTGGTCATAGCTCCTACATTGTTTCAGCTGGGCCGAAACAGGACCCATCGTGCAGCCCACTGCCACTGACCGTGCCTCCTTACACTAGCACAAGCAAGCCGGCTGCCGATACATGCGATCGAGATTTAGCCACGAGCGTTGCAAGGTCTTCAACCATGCGAGCGGCTATCGAGGTGCATAATGTGTTTCACCCTTAGGGCATCGCGATTGGAAAACGTTAATCCCGCTGTGCCAGGGTAGTTATATTAGTCGCCGAGTCCTGCTGGTTCGCATGAATGTGTCAATAGGAGAGTCTTGGTATCGAATGCTAGCTGTATGTATGAAATAGGATACAATGGTTGATTTGAGGCTCGTGTTCTAGATGGCCTAATTCGGCATTGCTTGAAATAGCGGACGGCTCTGACCTTTCCAATACTGCATACCTTAGTCTGCAGACATCATTCAACGACGCAGACTCGAAAGACCGTCTTCTCTTCCCAGTATGCCGGCTGCTGAGGCCTTTGGCTCCTGGTCAGACTCCTCTCTGCACTTTGCACTTCAATATTAATCAAAAAATCGCGTTTATTCTTCAACTTTAATTCTTCCTTATAAATTAGGACCTACACTGCGGCACGCAGAATCCATATGGTCAACCTAGGCGTACGACTTAACGGTTCGCTGATTCCAGATCCAGACGCTCTGAAATACCTAATTCTCTGTGACTTGAAACGGGCATGTTGGGTTGACTCAAAGCATTTAACGACATCTGGGTGTAACGATATTCTGGGTGAACAAGGTGGACTCCGAGGGTTTCCTGTGGAGAGCATGACCGACTCCACCATTATCTTTTCATATTTCTCTCTCATTTTCGAAAGGGCGGGAATCTCTTGGTTCGCTATCTTCTCCTGAATCAACCTTAGTCTCTACTTCCAGCAAAGGGTGGACACACTGAATCTATCCCACCACCATCAAGAAAGCTCTGCACAAATGGAACCTCCTTGAACTGGCACTTTTACCAAACGAACTCATCCTCATTCTTCCTTAGCCCAGCTTTTTTCCGATAGCGATAAGCGCAATCCTCGGAATCAATCAACCTATCCAATCTCTCATCATTAGAAATATGAGCGCTTTTGGCCATCTCACAGCGCAGTTCTATACCGAACAATTCCCATCCTGTACTCCAGCTCTAACCCCCTTCTTCCTCTCACCCCTCAGGATCTTCAAAGTTCATCCACACACACACACACGCACTACTTCGTCTCATCCCCCAACCCCGCCTCCACGCCCCCAAACAATCCAAAAATATCTCTCCAAGAAGACCCCCCCCCCCTCCTTACCGACACCCATCCCACCCCCTATTCCACTTCCGCATCCCCCCCCCATTCAAAACCACACCTCCTCAAATCCCACCACCCAAGGTGGGAGGCGGCCAAGACAGACGCAAGATGGGGAGAATGGGTTCATCGCTTTCAGTTGCAAACCTGGGTACTCGTATTCTATATCACTGTTGCAATCCCCCCCGCATCTCGTTTCATCCGGGCCACCCCTCCTACACCATCACTCCTCATCCGCGTAAGCTTGCGGTTGAACGCCTTGGTTGCTGGTTGCTGGTGGGGGAGAGGAGGTTGGTGGGAGAAATTGGGGGGAGGGGGGGGAGGAAGGGAGGAAGGATAGATAGAGAAGGGGACCGAGGGGGAAGGGGGGTGTGGGGTATGGGGTGGATGCTGGGGGATTCTGGGGGATTTAGAAGGCAGCCGGGGGGGGAGGATTGTGCAGAGGGTTGGATGGGGTTGAATGGATGAGTCGAGTCCACCCGGATCAGTCTTCGCTTTTTCAGAACTGGTGCATTATCAACATTGATCCTTTCGAAAATGCATGCTTCGCCCACAAGTATTGCCTGAAATATTCCCCCACCTTTCAACCAACACATCTCTCGTAAACACCGCACAAAAAACTCCTCCCATAACCCGCTCCTCAATCCAACCAATCAATACTCTTCACTAACCACACTCCCAACCTCCGTCCAACTCCCTGGTGTCCTTACTCCCTCGCTAACCTCGCTCACAACATCTAAATCGCTCTCACTCCCCGCCTGACTCGCATGCTCCCCCGAACCCTGCGACGAGTTCTCGTGTTGGGATCCGGCTTCGGATTGTGGTGGGGAGTAAAAGGACGGAGCGGTGTTCTCGGCCCATTCGTGCACGGACCAGTAGTTTGAGGGCGGGTGGGTTTCTAGATCTGCGGTAGCGGAAGAGGCGGAGGTGGTGGGGGTGAGGTCGATGAGTTGTTCAGATGGGTGCGTGGATGTGTCGTCGGTGTCGATGAGGTGGGGGGGTTGGGGTTGGGGCGGGTGAAGGGGGAGTTTCGGTGGAACTGGTGGGGGAGAGTCGGCGGCTGGGAGGGTGGCGGTGCTGGAGCGAGATAAGTGGTTTGGGGTGTTTGCTGATGCGGCGGGATAGGCGTCGGGGTGTGTCTCGTCTGCAAAAGGGTTGGCAAGAGTAGAACCGAGTGCCGCACCCGCCACCTCAGTGTTCCGCTTGTGCAGGCCTGAGGCTTCAGCTTCGGTTTGGGTCTCTGCAGCCGTTGTCCTGGCCGCAGCTTCCTCCTCTCTCTTCAGTGCGCCATCTTTGTCCACCAAGTCATCGAAACTCCTGGCGTTCCCTGTAGTAGAGTCTTGTTTCGATTTCCGTCTTTCCTCCATCATTTTGCCCCTCTCTAGTATTTCCTGTCTGGCTTTCCATCTGCGCACGACAGCCTCCGGACTGTCATCTTCACGGGTAGACGCGTCTGGGGAAGAAGACCGGAAGTTGGATGGAGGTGTGATTTCGTCGCCAAGGCTATGCAGGGCGATGGCAATTTTGCGGCGGGATGAATCGACCCACTGGCGGACTTGAGGGTTTTCGTAAACGGCGAGGCCGGCGGCGAAGAGAACGGAGAGGGAGATGATTAGGCCTTGAGGGGGTTATGTTAGTAGAGGTACGAGAGAGTAGCTACATCAAAGGCCAATCCACAGGTGGATTTCGATAGTAGATCAATATGGTACCTACCTTTGGCCAGCGGTGCAGCTGGCATATTGAATGAGATTTGCTTAAGGCACTTATGTTGAGCTTTACAAAAGTAGAAAACCCTGAAGCACGAGCTGTAAGGGTTACCAAAGACTCCTCTCGTAGTTGTACCTGGAGTGGGCGGCTACCAACAGGTAGTGAGTAGATTGGCGGCTGAGTGACTCGTCATCCAGTTGCCGCATCTGCCAAGCCACTTAGATACAAGAAGCTCTGGACCCTGATACCTACAGCTGCAGATTTGATAATGCTTCAAGATTCATCGTTAAGGCTCGCTACGAAATTCTCGGCTGCCATCTCAAGTCTCAAATAGACCGAATAGGACTGCCAGAACTCAGCTCCCCTCTTCTGCGTGCTTAGTCTCGTTAAAACGTATCATCTTCCAGCACCCCTCCCCGCCTCACCACACTCGGACTATCCTCATCGTCCTTTTCAAAATCGGATGTCACATTTCCGCCAGCCGTAAGCAGCAAATCATTAACTATCTGCTTTGACGCTTCTCTCGCTACACAAACAAAAAACGATTAGCCGACCCTGAAATAAAATCACAGGGAACACCATGGACTCACCAGGCGTCTTCAACAGCCGTCCCTGCGGCACATGGAATTGCATGGTTTTCGGCGGACTCATTCCCGCCTCCAGCCCATCCTCATCACTATCGCTATCCCAAATGCCAGCCCCTGCCCCTCCCTTCCCCCCTCCGAGCCCCTTTAACAGAGTAGCATCTCTGCCCCCTTTCGCAGGCGTCAAGACGCTGACCCCCGGTACCCTTGGTCTTCTAACAGGAGAGTCAAAAATTTCAGCATGCAATTTCGGCGCTGGAGCCGCAGGACTAGACTCCACAGACGATGGGTCTGCGAAAGCGGTTTTACGCGTGCTGGGTAGAGGTGTCTCCGTCTCCTTTCCGCTCCGGTAAGGCAGGGTTCTAGATTGAGTATGCGGTGTAGCCTGGATCCTCCAGTTCTTGTCCAGAATCCTATGTAGCAGGGGATCATCCGCTGGGGTCCTATGTCTTGCCGTAGAAGGCGGGAGGAAAGGCGAGGATTGTACTGATTCCGATGAGAGGGGTTGCCGGCGGGGTGTGCTTGGTGTATTCGAGGTCGAGACGGAAGATGGGGGGAGAATTTCCTGCTTAAGGGTTTCGTAAGGGGAGGAGTACGGGGCTAAGGTGGGGTTTTTGGTCGCGGGGCGGGGGGTGCTGTGGGCTGGAGAGGTCGAAAGGGTGGAGTCATCGGCGGCAGCGGCGGGTGTGGGGCGGTAAGGGTGATGGTGGTTGTCGGGAGTCAAGGTATCGTCTTGAGGTTGTGATGGAGAGGCATAGTGTGAAGAGGAGGGAGTAGTCTGGGTGGTGTCATCTGTGACTGTGTCGTCCTCGGCCGGGGGCTCTTCGTACCCGGATAGGGAGACGTTGGCCGAGGCTTCGAAAAATTGTTTCCAGAACTTTTGGGCGACGGAGCGGTTAGCAATGCTACGAGGGTTAAGGGTAGTAGGGTTACTTTGGAGCTCTCCCAGACGTTCTTGGAATGTTCCGCGTACTGCTCAACAACAGGAAGGATGCTCGTCGTTACGATTCGATGGGCGCGGCTGAAATTATGGTCGATTTCTTTAGGGATCGTTAGTATGTACCTCGTTTTAGTGAGGGGGGGGGGCGGGGGGGGGGGAATACCTTGGAGGGTCAAGGTGATGGATTGTTCCAGCTTCTCCAGCTCTTCGGTCAGTGTTAGGTTACGCTGGGAAGAATTGCTTGCGCGTGACATCGATGCGATTTAGCAGTGTTTTTTGGGAAGTGAGCCTGTGCAAAAGAAACTGCTTGCTTGGATTTGCATCCCGCAGATGGATAACGTTCTTGTCAAAGGTTCTGAAAGTCGCGATTATAGGGTTACGCGATCCTTATCTAATCAACACGCTTCCCCCGATTCGGAAACCAAACTATGATCCTGATGTTCGAACTTTCAAGAGATTTGGTTGCTTCTCTCACCTCATTGTTGCAAAGTTTCCAGTGTCGGTTTCAAGTCATTAATCAAAAATTTAGATTCAAAGACCGGAATTATGCCACCTGTTGTAGCTCATACCGAGCAGAAGCCATGCATGTCAGGCACAGTGGTGACCAGAGATTAGCTTCAAAACTCAGGGAGATGATACAAAGGTATTGGGACCAGGACTTTCTGTAAAAATCTAGACATGCTGAAGAGGCTCTAGGATCTAGATTTCGGCCGCCTGCCAGCCACAGCCACAGCCGACAGCATAGTAGTCCCACAGCCCATTCAACCTATTCAAATTAAACCCCTAGCGGAGGTATCTTGGACACGTACACGGTTCAAAGCACCGCTAGCTAAGGTATCTCGCACACGCAAACAGTATCCTGTCAAAAGGCCTTGTCCAAACATGGGAGGTATCTCGTAGATAGCACAACAGTAAAAACTCGCTAAAGCGCTGTCGAGGGTGGTCGAAAATTAGAACGCACAGCTGAAACATAGAAAACGAGTTTGACACTTCATTCTGTCATTTCTTTGTACATTTGTCGTTGATGTTGGCGATGGTCTGGATTCCACGCTCCGCGGGTATCGTACTCGAAATAAAATCGTTGATAGTATCGTCTGAAACAGAAGATGACTCCCCTCTTCCATCGTGATGGAGATAGCGAATGGTAATGCCGTCCAGCGTGTTTGTCACATTCGAAAAAAAGATTACGCATCCTGGGTATAGGTAAAATCGACCGTGATGCCCTTGTGATATTCCCATGCATTCTTACCTCACACTCTCATAGGCCACTGCCTTTCCCTGATCGCTCACTCTCATCACCCTTTCCGCCCAAGAACACACCCTGACAATTTTCAATCAGGAACTGCACCGCCATGTTCTTCGCCTGCATGTCGCTCATCTCCCTCGTCACGCTCTCTGGCCTCATCACCGTCGGCGCGAACACCACCGCCACGTTCAAACTCGTCATCAAATTCTCCCTCTCTCTCTCCACCACCCTTGCGAGGTGGAAAATCAGAAACTCAAGACAATCTCTGTGTCTAGTAGGGAGTTCATTAATCGCCACACGCATGGTTTCGACTCTTAATTCCCTCTCCGCGGGGGACAGGTTCGACGGCGATTGCGAGGAAGCGGAGTCGAGAAGTTTGTCGTAGACGTCGTAAGTAATGAGCGGGGTGGGAAGTTTGCGGAAGTACTGCTTTAGAGTGCTGGTAACGGCATTGATGTCAAGGTCAGGATCGGAAATGTCAAAGTCATTACTCCGTTCGAAGCCTTCCTGGATGATTTTGATTTGAGAGTTGCCGCCGGATTTGCGGTAGATGCCCTCGACGTCCATGCCTACAGTTGCAATTCAGCTTTGTAACAATAACGGATATCAAGAACACTGGAAGATGTACCTCTAAGCTCGACTTCTTGGATACAGCGCATCACGATACCAGGTATACCTACCCTTTCGTAGTCTGCGCGGTGCTCAAGCTCGGAGCCAAATAAGGCTAGTTTTGTATTAGTTGAGGGTCCCTGTGTAGGGAGAGCAGAAGAGCTCAGAGGCGTACCTGTGTGGCCTTCGTTATGGACGGTGGGCGTACTACCGTTGGAGACGGTCTTCCAGTATTGAGGCTTTGGTTTCTGAGCTCCAAAAAAACCGAAGCCTTGACGTGAAGGGTCATGGCTTTGCGACTTCGGCAAGCTCCCAACAGGATAATCCTGGTTCTGCGCCATTGATCCATAAGGCGTGCCCTCAGTAAATGGTCCGTCCCGTTGATATTTGTTCTGATCATTCGAGGTGAATGCGCCCTTTATGCCCTTTGTGACACCCTTTGCCACATTGTGTCCGCCCTTTTTCCAGTTGAACTTCTTCGGACCCGTAACTTTGACTACCTGTGGTGGGGCTACCATGGTGGCAGAATGAAAGTCTTGTTCATGAACAACGGTTGAACCAGTCATGTTGCTTTCAGGCCGCATATCGCGACTGTCCATTGATGCGTTGGACTTGTCCTTCTGATGGTTTGCGTAAATGCCGAGACCGTTTGGAGGAGGTCGTACTACATCTAACGAAGGGCCTGCATTGGCTTTGTAGAGTTCTTGGATTTGGTGGACAAGTTGGTTGTTCAGGTCTGCCAGCTGAGCATTTTTCAGCGAAAGCTGCTCGAATTCCTGAAAGTTCTTATCTTTGAGCTGAGTCAAGTCCGAAACTTCCTCGATGAGTTCATTTCTCTTTTGTGTGAGATCCTCGATCTGAGGCGCGAAAGAATCTTTCAACTTTTGCAAAGACTCTGCGAACTCCCGAAGTACCAAATTGCTCATCTTTCCGAGATCCAAAGGCTCTCCACTCTTCTTTGTTGCTGCTATATGCTCCGTCAATACCTCAAGCTCGCGAATGACAATCTCTTTTTGAGTGTCTAGGACGACCATAGTCGATCGCTTCTCTCGTAATTCGGTATTCATCTGCTTTATGCTATTCTTGGCTTCAAGAGCAGCTTCGAGCTCCTGAACCCTTTGATCCCTTTCGACCATTTTCTGCCTCTCTCGGCGAAGTTCATTCTTAAACCAGATAAGCTCCTCTCTGGTCTCAGGCGATGGTGATATTGGGCTACTAATTTCACGGTCAAACGCTCTGTCAGACGACCCAACGAGAGGGGATCTGGGCGGCCATTTATGCTCTCTAGATAGGCGAGTCCCTCGATCACTGTAGCTTCTCGCGTGGCGGACTGAATTGGAAACCCGACGTAGGAAAGACGAATGATCCTGGTGCTCTTCGTTTCCCAATATACGGGCCATGTCCTCTTCCATGGAGAAGTCGCCTCCAGCATGATACCGCGGCAATCTTGGGGATGCAGGCTGATCACCATTACGTGTCGAATCGGATTTCAGTGTACTGACAGACTCGTTTCTTGCTTTAAGAGCTCCTACTGGTGGATGTGGGGGCTGCCGAGGTGTTACGAAAGAGTCAGTAGACGAACCATCTGCAAGCATAATTCGATCGCGAGCTCGTGGAGGCAGATAAGGTATTTCGGCGGTGCTGATTGATGAGGGAGAGTCCATATGCTTTGAAGCCGCTCTATTTCCATTGACACCTTCACCTGTTGTTGCCGAATAGTGAGTCCCTATAGCTGGCGGCGCCGACAGTGGTTTGTTTTCATCTTCGATATCCCTCATGTTGGTCAATATTTTCGCAGCAGAGCCAGCACCCATTTCTCGTCTTGCGTTGGAGTTCTTGCTTGTTGCATGTCTGGCTAAAGAGTCATGCCGTTGCGGTAGAGTAGGTAATTGCGTATTGAGAGGCGATGAATAGGATGTTGGAGAGTCGGTTGCACCGCTGCCGTTACTTCTGGAGTCCTGTGCAGTATGTGGCGAGCCGTTGTTCCCATCATGCCGTGAAGAAGTTGGAGAATCGTTGGATAAGAGAGGGACCTGCTGCTCTTTGACCTGGGTGGCTGCAGAGGCAGGCGCCGACTGTGATTGGGGCGGACCTACCGAGGTGTCTATCATTGGCGACATTCCGTCAGACTTGGAGCTCCTCGCAGACCCTCCGTTCTTTTTGTTCTTAGGAACCTCTTGCAGTATGAACTTGCCATTCCGTATCTCACCGTTCAGACGGGGACTAGGTCCACCACCAGGCAAATCCCTTAGCTTTTCGTTTGCGATAGCAGCGATGGAGTTATTCGTGACACCCTGGTCTCTTCTCTTGCGTACGTTTTCAACCATATCAAATGAGGGGTCGCGACCAATCTCTTGATATGCTATATGTGGACTGCTTGGCTGGGAGGAGTGTCGAGAGCCTCGTGGGGAACCCGAACGTGGCGAGCTTTGACTAATCTCAAAGCTCTGCGTGATCTTGTGCGAGGGCGTGTTGGAGGTTTTAGTATCAAAATAGTCGCGCGAACCAGGCTTGCTCTCAGTGACTTGCTGTTTAACGTTCTCTCCCTGGGTTTCGAAACTTTGATTCAGGGCCATTGGAGAGGGCCCTGGGGCTGTACCAAGATCAAGCGCCATTGGGATGTATGAATCTTCGCCATTGCTAGATATATTCGATTGTTGTGAAATGGCAGAATGTCTATTATTTTTGTAAGACGTAGAGGGTAGGACAAGGTTTTCTACGAATTTTCAGTAAGCCATTTCAAATATATGGGATCTAGCCCGTCATACCGTGTTGTTCCTCCTCAGGCGCAGTGGGTGACCTCTCACGTTTGCCGCTCCTCGAAGAACTCGATCTCGAATTGGTGGGCCTTTTGTGCGAGGAACGTGGCACTCCCTCTGTAGCAGGGCTTGAGTATGAACTTGATCTCGAGTTCCCAGGCTTCTTCTGCGAAATACGAGGTAGCTCTGTGGGCGTGTCCGAAGTTCCATCGGACGGTAGACTGTCCACATCAGGAGAAAAGACGTTACGGTCGATAGCACTCGGCGGCAGCTTCGGCAGAGACTTGTCCAACAACATTGTATTATTTGAGGCCGGGTCGCGATGCTTGTGGCGGCTTGCGCCGTGCTTTGTTGCCGTCTTCTTCCTTCGCCTCTGCATCAACGACTCGTGACATTCCATGCAAAATATCCCCTGTGAAGTCCTCGCATATTTGAGGTTCTCGATCTTCTTCTTACAGTTCCGGCATCGAAAACAGGTTGCACAAAAGGCTTGTTCTCCGGTAAGAATAGCGAGATCTTCAATCTTGTTGCCACATGCACTACAGCTATATGTACAATTGTTGCAGATGAGCGACCCGTCACCGAGGAGGAGAAGGTTGGCGTCGGAGTCAAGGAGGGTAGCGCAGGTGTTGCAGCGGAAGCAGTCGATATGCCAACGATTGCCCGCTGGAAGAGATTTAGTATATCGGCATCGCAATGAAACCATTTGGGATGAAGCATACCGAGTTCGAAAGCCTTGCCTTCCTCCAAGATCTACATCACACAAAGAGCCGTTAGTCATGGGGGCTGAACCAAGAATTGGGGGGATGCCGCTGAAGAGTGAATAAGTGGCGTGGGCTGTACCTCGCCGCAACCTTTGCACGGGTACGGATTGTCATCCTGCTCCATGGGAGATTCGGGATACCCATTCGACGAATCCGTCGCCATCGCCATCGCCATGATGTGGTGGGTTAGGTAGACGTTCAAAGGATTGCATCAAAGGTAAAGACTGTGTTTGAAGACCGGGCGTCGAGGTGGACAATGAGCCTCCTCCGCTAAGCAGTCATTTGAACTAGGGCGATCGACCACAACCACTTTTTGTTCCAGGAGTGAGCAGCGTTCAGGTACCCCTCGGCAAACGAGTGTACCCAGAGACCCGTCTCCGTCAGGCCAGATGATTCGAGAGCCGATCAAGAGGGATGCGCGATGACAGCCGCTCTGCCTGATAGGTACACAAGCACAGCACAAGCGGAGATAATTGAGTGGGTAGCCTAAGGTGGGTTGGGTGTTGGGTGTTCAGGAGAGCGTGGGGAACGATGAAGGAAAGGGTTCTTGTTCGGAGTCGACTATGGCGGGGGGGTTTGGCTGTGTATACTGTACTTTAGTCTGTCAGGGCCCACGCACACTTCTGCGATCACAGCATCTGCGGTGATACAGAGATATACAAAAAATTGTCGGGATAGAAAAAGTGAAGTGCGTTTTTCGCATCAAAATGGTTCAAATCCGTCAGTGCTTTTTGTCGTTTCGCGCGGAGTCTTGGTTAGTGTCCAGTCAGAGTATGATATGATACCTAGAGGAAGGGTTAGATTGACTACTTTACTGTATTCCGTACTACATATTCTACATACTGTACTATCGACCTTAGGTATTTGCTAGGGGGTGCGCGGCGAGTTTAGGCGGGCCTTGCAGTGAGATTCAGCAGGCTTGTTTCAGAAATCTACAGGACGACGTTGCACGAGTACGTCCAGCGAGTTCGTAACGGACCACTTGCTTGGGCCTCTTAGGGCACTTGGATCAGAACTACATAGGAAAACTACCACCACTACGGAAGCAGAGAGTACCTTGCTACCTGAAGATCGTTACCATGATTCAATTGCTGATCTTCTTCTCTTCGTCTCATCTTCTCTCCGTTAGACCATTAGACCAGTATGACTTTATGATCGACGCGGGGATATTTGTCAGAGTGGCATGTCAGGGTGCAGATGGAAACGGACGGACGTGTATGGTTGAGCAGTACATCCGTACATAAAGTAGGTAAAGTATATTGATCTCAAGCCACGCACGGAATGGAGAGGGCCCCAAGCCTACCTTAGGGATCAATCGACCAATTGACTGATGCAACCACCTCAGTCAGAACCTTGAGACAATGAAGTCGCGTGATGATATCCTCGTAATCAATAAATGGATAGACAACACCATAACAACCATGACGCTGACTTCGTACTCGTACTGACTACATACCTTACCTACCTTACCGTCACGCACTCCTCGGATATTCATTCCTCCTACACTTCCCCCTATTTGTATGTGCTGGCCACGTATCGTGAAACAATTCCCTGACACCAACATCCAGAAGCCGCGGTTTCGAGGGTCATAGGCCAGACCCTCGCTTGTCAGCTTGGCACCCCACCGGATATGCAATTATGCACAACATAAGTACCTTACTCTGTCGACAAAGCACCTGAAAGGACACTGAGAACAAGGCGCGAAGCCACAAAAGCCATAGCGCCCGAGAGCCCGTGGGATTGCATTCGAATTAGCGAATCCACCAACACCTCCAACTCACATCGTCACCGCCGTCCCTATTCAGTAACTTCCTAACTTCCTCAATTTCTCAGAGGTCGTTCTTGATAGTGTGACAACTACCACCACTCCGTTACGAAGATTGCCTTCAACATGACATGCTAGTTGATACGGCCAACTCCAAGATCTCATAGCCCGCCAACAAGCCCCCTGTCTCATGCTGCCACAGCTTCCAAAGAGCCTCCAGATGCAGATGGCGACAACGATTCCTCATCTCAAACGTACATGAAGCATAGACGTGTCCTAGAATCATTCTAGAGCAAAAGTACGAGAGGCTCCGAACATCACAGCCCGCAACCCAAATCATTCGCAGCGTGATGTTTCATGATTGCTGTGGTCGTTGTAAATTACCTACATAGTACGGAGTACGAGTATTGGAAAGCCTATCATATTTAGATGCTGTGCCATATGATCAGGCCCCCCCGTACAATTCCTCGAACCCCAAAGTAAAGAGGCTCAGCTGCTGAGCAACCGACATTCGGATCATTAGAAACCAGAGAAACCATTGAAGCTTTCCTGTCTGCATCCATGCGAAATCGGCTGGGACATGGCTTCCCATGTAGTAGTCATGGTTGAGGATCGACTGTTCCCCAAGACCAAATGGAGGAACAGTTACTGAACTGGGCAATTAATGATGCTTCATTCCTCTTCTCGTCTCATCCGATTCAGTGACGAAAACGGTTTGACCGGGAGGGGCGCTCCTCATCGCGAGGAGAAGATTTGTTCATACTTTTAGCTAGAAGCAGATTTATCGCTTTGTTTTCCATGCTCCCAAAAAAACTCCAGCAAGCAAATGCCGAATAGCTGTATAAACAAGACCCGAAAAAAAAACTCCTGTAACAAACCTGGGTCCAGTATCGCCGTAGTGAATATACGAAATGACACCAGGTATTCACGTAAACATCAGCATACATATCTATTACTTCCCAAGCCGGTTCCGCGATCATTACAAGATATATATCAAGTACCCAGCAGAAAAAAATTGGACAGCCCAATGATTCTCTGCTTCCAGCTTCTTCACAAGTCCCAGTGATTTTGTAATAAGCTCCGATAATCGAAGAGAGGCGTCTGTGGTTCTTGTACTTTGGAAACATAGAAACAAGGTGTTTCTCATGAGTGAAAAGAGTTTGGATGCCGGTAGAAAATTGCAATCTCCAAATTCGAATGGCGGTACCTGATTCATCACTCGGGATTTGGAATGTTGCCAAATGTTTCGTAGTTACCGAATGGAAATCCTATGCATTTGACCAAGGAAATGACTGCTTAGCATCTGGCCTCTGAAATCACATAGAACAGGGAAAATGGAACATCAAGTCTATTCCATTTCTGATTGAAGACTACTAATACATGCATTGAAGCTCAGTAAACTCGCTTTTGCGCTCTGAAAGGTCAGGCCTGGAAGAAGAAAAACTTCGTCATCATCCAACACCATCGTAGAGCCTCCCGAGCGCCATCGCTAAAGCGCCCTCTTCAAACAAACCCAAATGTCAACGAGTCAGAGGTGACTCGAACAATCGATCTATCCCTTGCCGCTAACCGCGTGCTTTTGTGTCTGCCCTTTTGGCAACGTAGTAAGTAATCAAGTCTCGGTAGTCTTCGCACGCTGGTCCCAAAAGCTTCCAAATGTGACGCTCATCGCTCATGCAGTCGTTCAATTGTAGTATGTATTGAAGGACGGCTCGGCGAATATCTGGACTGTTGGCTGCCAAACATCGTGTGGCCAAATTTCCCATCCTAACTTCCTGCTCGCTGGTCAATTCGTTGCTTTTTCCGGGTACGGCATATCGGTAGAGCAAACTTTCGAGTACAGACATGCCCATGAACAGAGTGCTGGATTCGTGGATCTCACTGGTTTCCGTCTCTAGTAGATCAAGGACGGCGTTAATGCAGTCTTCAGGCTCACACCTTTTTGCGATGAGCTTGGACATTTCTCCGAGACCATAGACTATATGCGAAGTGCTTTGGAAGTATTTTCGGGCGATGAGAATGGCACACAGTGCGCGTGGATAGGTTGTGGAAAAGAATTTTGGTTGATGCTTGAGCATCAGCTGGACCGTGACCAAGACCTGCGTCTTCAAATCCAATGCTTTAGCTGGCTTTGATTCGTCATTCGGTTCTTCGAGGGTTTCTAGTAGAGGGAGTAATAACTCGTCAAATTTCGCGCCATCGCCCCAGATGTCGTCCTGGTTTCGGATCAAACCCTGAAGCTTCCGGAATCCATGGATATCGAGGGTCCTCGCGCGTACTCGAACAATTCCACTATCGAGCAACCGGCGACCAGAAACGACGTTGATGTTCTTTCCTGGTGAATTGACCGTTTTTCCCTCTGACTCTAGGGAATTGGTTTTTGTTTTGTTGACCGGAAGTTCTTCAAGAACATTGGGCGATGGGAAAAGCTCTGGTGAGGTGATCATCTCTGATTTAGGCAATGGGTCCTCAAAAACCTTCAGAGTCTCTTCTGGCCGAGCTTCGGCGCTTGCAACTTTACTAGTCGGAATCGCGTCGATCTTGGTTTCCGTAAAGGTGTGCTTGTTGACCGGATTTGCTTCAATTGAATCCACGGCAATGGAAGCTTGCACGGCGGGAACCTCAGCCGCAGGAAGTTCCGTAGAAGTCTCGACTGCAGGAAGCTCCATGGGAGCCTCGACCGTAGCAAGTTCTGAGGGAACCTCGACCCCGGGAAGTTCTGCGGGAGCGTGGGGATGTGTTTTTTTGTCGGCAGGTGGGCTATGGCTACTCGATAAGTCCACAGGAGCGTTAGTACGAGAAATCGCTGGCTGCTTTTTTGCGTCGGGTTTCCGTGTCATCCTAAAAGGGCGCACTGGTGCCGACGATAATGACCCAACAGCTGTTGCAGGTCTGACGGTGCTGGAAGATGGCTTGGTTTTTGGTAATGAGATTGCAGAATCCGCAGATCCCGGGCGATCTGGTAAACGGTTATCTGGCAAATTTGCTCGCTTCTTTTGTGCGGCGATAGTCTCTCTTATGGAGGATCTGGCGGCAGGAACAGATGTGGTGCTCCGAGATAATGCTGGGGCTCTGGTGGCGACCATGGATGTGTCGGCGACCACCGCCTTTTGCGGGTTTGGGTTTGACGAATCCTCAATCAGAAGGTCTTGCTGTTTCTTTTCCAGGGAAGCAAGGATACTAGCAGCGTAGTTAGTACCTGTCAGATTGATGGACTGTATGTGCTGCCACTTACTGCTCTGACTTCTCTGAGCAGATACGTGCGAATGCCCAATAAGTTGGCCGCATACTCTCCCGGATCTTCTTGTCCCGGTCTGTAAGACCAGCTTTTATGCATTTCTCAATAAGGTCGAGTCCTCCACCGTGTTCGAGGACGTTTTTGCGTTGCCCGTATTTGGTGATGATGGTCTTGAGCCATCCAGTGGCGAAGGTCCTCGGCTGAACATTCTTGTCTTGACACGCGTTCCAGATATGCTGTATAAGACGGATGTTGTAGGAGACGTTTGCGAGTATTGTATCGACGGTGATGTTTCCGTTCGACGCACTGATCTTCTTAGTATTCGCGCACAGTTTGATCAGATTTGGCAAGAGGATTTCGACCATATTGTCGAGTCCAGAGCCAGCGACTCTGGCAATGTCTTGAATTAGATGGCAACCATTGGTAGATACGGTCGTTCGCAGTGAGTTGATGGTCTTGAGTATACCATCAAGTAGACCTTTGATGCCAACAAGGTAAGCTGTTGTGAGGTCTCCTGTTGCGTTACCTTTGGTAATCTTTCTGAGCTTGATGATGCTCTTCTCTCGAGCACTCCAATTTTGCTCGGACTCTTTGCCTTCAAAATGAGGCTGCATATCGCGGAAGATGTCTTCGAGATCTCGGGCGGTCTCAACGTAGGCCGGGTCCAATTTCTCGGCTTCGCGTTCGGCAACGGAAGTTATGACCACTGGTGGCAAACTATCGCTGGTTACCCTTTTGTGGGAGGTTTCTATCTTCTTAGATGGCCCAACCTCTTGAGCATGGGGCGTAGAGGTGGCTTGCGGGGTTTTGTTAGATGTCGCCGCCGGTTTGCTCTCAGTGCTCGATTGAGAGGTAGTAGCAGAGAGGATTTGCGGTTTGGTGCGCGATATGTTCTGTGAAGTAACGGACGGGACGGGTGGCGGTCTGGCAGTGGATGTGGCTTGAGGTTTGGTCGAGGTGGCGGGCTCGATCTCTGCTGGAATGGCAACACCAAGCTGGGTCAAAATTTGGACGACAGTGTTCTGGCTGATACCATGTTGCTGAAGACCTTTCTGCAGATCGTATTTTGCGCGGTCATTGGCAATAGACCTAAGAGCGGTAAGTAATGCCCGGCATATAAGACATGAAAGTCGGCATCGGATCTTACCTGAACAGCCCGACGATAGTGGCTTTGGCTGTCTCTCTAACGCTTTCATCTGGGTCTTCTAGGCAGTCGATAACGCCGGGGACAAAGCTTTTGAATTGTATGTCATGCTCCTTCCTTATCTGTAACTAATCAGCAGTGTTCGAGTCTTGAGCCTTCGAACTTACCTTGAGGATCCATCTCATGCCGGCTTCCTTGACCTTGGGGATCTCGCTGGTCAATGCGGTGTCCCGGATGATTTGCTCTACATTCATAGCAGAGAGATGCCAGAAGTCACACAGCGCCTGGGCAGCTCTTTGGCGTATGCGATCTGTTTGGTCACCCAGAGAGTCAACAATGGAAGGAAGCGTCTTGAGGCCTTGGGATATGAGTAGCTCCTTCTGTTCTTGGAGGATTAGACGCTTGGTGAGGTGACCCAGAATGGAAAAACCAGCATCGACGTAGTGAGCCGACGAAATGGCATAGTCGATGAGGTTGAAGAGAGGTATAATTGCTGTACCAGGCACTTGTCGGTGTTTGATATTCCTCTTGAGCTCTTCTAGCTCAGTGAAGGTATCATCTTGTGCAGCAGGAACACTCCGCATAGCGAAGAGGAGACTTGTTGCCTTCGCCTCCATGGCTAGGAAGTCCCAGCACGCGAGTTGCAACTCGGCACGAATTGCTGGATGGTGATATAGAAAAACCGCAAATGCGGTCAAGCAACAGAGGATTTTGTAGCCGTCGCTACAGATAGCGAACAGGAGAAGGGCAAGAGCGACCCAGAAAGGCTTCACTCTGATCTTGACTGATTCCATGTTTGTCTAGTTAGCTATGTCTCAATGAACTCTAGGAGTTTACGGTTTGAAAAAGTGTGTTTGTGAGGTAACTTTATGGAAACACGGCAACTCAAGTGTAAACAAGAGCATGAAGGGGGAAGAAAAAACTTGGGGGAACGAACGCGTTTTGTAGACTCGCTGACTTAGCAGTTGATTCTGTTGAACAGTGGTAGCGAGTGAGCGAGTTCACGGAGTTAAAGCTCGACGAGTTTGGTGGTTGTGAGAAGATGGGCAGGGGTGGTGGGGTGGTGGGGTGGTTCGCGATAAACGTTAAAGGTTGAAGAGTTGTAAGAGGAAGGGAGGGCGTTTGCTTGTTGATATGTAGATGCCTATTCCTCATTAGGCAAAGTGGTACAAGGGTATTCCCGCCCTACCGTTCGCAGCCTTACAGGAGCAACGAGACTAACAAGTACAGGAACGAACCTCGTTGCAAGATGGATTCTCGTTCTAGCAATATCTATTCATCAGGTAGGACTTAGAGATAGATTCTAGCCGTTGCTGCTGCACCGGTTTACTTGAAGCTCTGTGTGTGTGTGTGATTTCACAAGCGCTTGGCAACGAACACCCAAATTTAGAGTGTGCATTTAGAGTTGATTATTACGCGTGAGGCTCTGCTATTATCACTTGGCGCGTTGGACGCGCCACAATTGTTCTAGACTCGTGGTGTAGGTACTGTCTACCTTCGCATCATCTGGTTGACATGCTTCCTTCAGATCCACATCTTTCTCGACAAGAACTCCTTCTTCGTCCTCATGGTCAATGCTCCTGGCGCTCTTCTCTTCGCCAGATTCTGTTTTTCCCAAGCTCGACTCGTAATCGTTCCATAGCTTTTCCACTCTCTTTCCAAAGAGTTTTTCCCAGAATACCCCTTCAACGTACTTCTTGTCCTTTAAGCTGCTATTGAGACTCATCACGCTGCCTTGGCCCCAGGTATCTTCTAACCATTCCAAAAAATACCCCGTGCGCTCATAACCCGAATCCCAATCTCCTCCGCTTCTCTTCCTCCAATGTGGTGGGCTTAACCCTGCTTTCAATCTCACGAAATCCGCAATCCCTTCAATCAAACCACCAGGTGCTGTTCCAAGAGCGTTCCATTGCCAGCAATGTACCATCTCATGCACGAGTACCCCTTGTATTTCATCGCGCTGTCTGTGTGGTTGCTTCGACGAGATGTTTGCAATATAGTCAAGCGAAAAATGGATCTCTTTATGATCATCGTCAAGAGATGAGCCAGTTGTGTAGGCCACGCCATCCATAGATCGAAGGATTAGAGTTACTGATCGAGTTGGAGGAATAAGACTATTCGTCGCAGTGGGCTTGTAAAGAGTCGAGAGAACAGCATCTACGGCGGCTGCAAGGGCGGTGGAGATGTTGCTGTGGCTCGTGAAAACATTGGCACCATTATGATTGAGATCTTGGATCTCGAGGCGGAGCTTAGGAACTGGGAAGCTGTGTCTGGGGTGAGGTCGTGAAGTGGTGGGCGGAGTGGGCGGTTTAAGGGATGAGGCGCGAATGGGCAGAGGAGATGGTGTGGGTTCAGAGGACACAGTAGACATGGCGAGGGGTGTAGGAAGAGGCTTTAGAGACTGATCAGAGGAAGGGGGCATGGTTGTGTAATTAACCGTTACAGCAGTACCCATTGAATGCGCTTGCTGGACCCTTACATATCTCGCTAATCTCACAAGCCACAAGATCTGGAGAAATGACGCATTGCCGCAGCGTTGTCTCGAAGCTTGTTTCAAAGCTTTGAAAGGAGATTGATGAGTGAATCTTTGCTTGTTATGTATAGATTATACTTTGGCTTTGGGTATGATATTTGCAGAATTGGTCGGACATCTCGAGTAGTCGCATAAGAACATAAGCACGCATTCCGAGACCCAAATCGGTGCAGGTTTCATCCGCGACATAACGTCTATTTCGATCGCCAACAGTATTGCAATTGGATTTACATTGGCAGGGAATTGTATGATTCTTGACGGGAATGGTAACCAACTTCTCAAAGAGAATGCATCGGTCGAATCTTTTGCTGATTTTTGAAGGCTTCCATCCTTCGTTCAATAGTTGCCGGCCCTCGCTCACGACATCCCGAGGCAGGTCTCGATTTATGCTACGTTACAGACAATAGTAAAGCACGCCAAACGCTCACAACCCCTTCTCCGAGATATCAGCTGACATTTCTATCTATCTCTAGTCGTTGCTACGTCTGGCCCATCCTCAACCTACCCCCAACGAGCCTACCGCAACCCCACAGACGCCCTCGTCAAGTTTCTGGATTATAAACATGGCATCAACTGGGCAATATGGGAGTTCCGCGCCGAGGGCACAGGGTACCCAGACTCGGAGGTCTACGGACGAATACGACACTATCCATGGCCCGACCACCATCCTCCACCCTTTGCATTGATACCCAACATCATGGCTAGCATGCGCGATTGGCTCAAAGGATTGGATTCGAACCCTGGGAGGGTGGCTGTCGTACACTGCAAAGCTGGGAAAGGGAGAAGTGGAACAGTCGCGTGTAGCTATCTGATTAGTGAGGAGAGTTGGACGGTGGAAGACGCTGTGAATAGATTCACAGCCCGGCGTATGCGGTCTGGATTTGGGGCAGGAGTTAGTATACCGAGTCAGCTTCGATGGATCGGCTACGTTAAGAGGTGGACCCAGCACGAAAAACTATACGTTGAGAGGCAGATCGAAGTGCTAGAAGTTCACGTCTGGGGGCTGAGAGACGGTGTAAAGGTCTCATTAGACGGGTATGTGGACGAAGGGAGAATGATCAAGACCTTCCACGTCTTTTCGAAAGAGGAAAGAATAGTAGTGGACGGGACACCAGCAACAGGAACTCCTAACCCACAAGACGAGAAAGACTTTACACCATCGACCGCCACTCCACAAACCGACTCCACATCCTCCCCCCGCCCCCTTTCCCACTCCCGGACCTCCCCTCCAAACCCCCAAACCAGGCCCCCGGCCGCTTCTGCTGCCATTTTCCGCCCGCACACCCGCCTCGTCCTCCCCACATCCGACCTCAGCCTTTCCTTCGAACGCCGCAATAAAGCCGCCTACGGCTTCACCATGGTCACCTCCGTTGCGCACGTCTGGTTTAACTGTTATTTCGAAGGCTCTGGCCCCGAAAATGGCGGCGATGCTACTCCCAATGGGGTCTTTGAGATCGATTGGGGGGCCATGGATGGGATCAAGGGCAGTGCCAGGAAAGGGACGAAAGCACTGGACCGGTTGTGTGTCGTTTGGAGGGCTGTCGATGAAGGCGGTCAGCTAGGAACCAGGAAAATCGTGGAGGAGCCTAAAGAGGGACAGCCGATACCGGAGACGGGGCCCGCTGATTGGAAAGGGGTGAGTCATGGGAATGCGGCTCTCCAGAAAACTCTAGGTCTTAGGACAGAAAGTCCCCACGATAGAGGCCACAGCAAAGCCGGCAGTATCAAAAGTGCGAAGTCAACCGAGGTGGATGACGACGAATTTGTGGGGGTCAAACCACATGGGCCAAGTGGCGAGGAACATATACCGCTTCCGGATGAGCCGCCTTCTCAGCAACGACGTTCTGAGAGATCCGGTACGGCTGATAAGGTGGAAGAGGGGGGGATAGATGGAATTACGAGGGGGATCCAGCATGTGCATACCGAGGATCTGCCTGGAGGGGTGCCGGAAGGTGAGATGAAAGCGCCGAAGGACCATGTGGTTGGGCAGATCATGAGGGAGGATGAGAATTTCAGTTCGTGATATTCACCAGCGAGACGGAATACTCAGACATGACACCTCTAAATAGACAGTAGACCGGGCTAGGAGACGGTGTGAAAAGAGGCATAGAATACGTTACTACTACGGGGGCGCCGCAAGAGAGACAGCAACGCCCAAAGATTTTTAGCCTAAGCGGATTGTTGATGAGCGTGAGAATGATACCCATTTAGAGCAGGGACTGCATCGCATCGGTGAGGATATGGGTGTGGGGAAGAAAGAGGGACCGTAGAGCATAGAGTATATAAATTTTCAACCGAATACCGTAGAAGTACATATTATGGTCTTGACTTGAGTCGATGTCGTATATTCCAAAGAAGGCTCGAGGTCTACAGGATTCTTGGATGAGGCTTTGCTGAAGTTGTGTCCTATTTAGAAATTCTACATGTTCTCGAATCATTTTCCTTTCTAATCTTGAAAAGCAATTGCAAGATCGAAGAACGAATCATTGGAGGTAATGATCTAAATTTTTCTATTCTACCTCCATAGGAAAGATTGTCGAACGATGTAATATTCTATAGAAAATGACTCAAGGTGAAACATAAGACGACAAGAATGACTTGAGTAAATCAAAAACCAAAATGTTATCGAAAAGACAAAAGGTCGGTCTTGAGGTTCTAGGGTTAGGTTTATATAATCTTCAAACGCAATAACCAAAAACCACTCTCGACTTCTGAACCGCCTAGGAAGGAAAGGCGGGTTAGAAAAAGGTCGTTCCGCGAAGAGATATCCCAATGCCCAAATACCCCCCCTTGATTTCTCAGATTAGTACGATTTCCAAACAATCGAGCACAAAACAAGCAAAAGGAAGACTCACTCCCTCCACTCACTCAACCAGCGGAGAAGTGGATTTTGTTCAGGTCTAAATACAATGTAAAGTACAAGTATCATCGACGCCGCTCAATGACAAGGAGCTCCTTTTCCTATGCATACAAAATCCTCTCCCGAATCTAATACCCCCTTTGAGTATCTTTAAAACCCCAAGGTATACACACGACCGACTCAAGGGACTTAGGCGACAACTTCCCCACCATCCACCATCACCGGCTCCCATGGCCTCCCATCCTCGGCGTCGCTGGGGACCCTCACTTTTAGTGGACTGTACATATACCACCCCTTCAGCGCCGCCACCGCTGCCCGTATCCTCGCTTCATCTAGACTTCCCCCAACCCCTTCCCCAAGCTTTTCTTTTCCTGAAAACACCCCCACAACAAACACCGGATGTCTGCTCATCCTTCCCGTCTCCCGCAATATCCTCGCCACGGGCGAGTCAAAGCCCTCGCGAGCGCAGAGTTTCGAGAGGTCACGCGTGGGTTGCCGGAACTCGAAGAGCTTGCTGACATTGAGGTGCCGGGAGAGGATGTGTTCCCTGAAGAAAAGCTTCGCGCTTCTTTTGCCGCAGTGGAGGTATACGGCGCCCATGAGCGCTCTGACGAAATTCATGCTTGCTCTTTCGAGCGTGATCCCTCTTTCCGCTTTCGCATGCGCGTCTTGCTCGCGCAGTTTGGGACGCTCGGCGTAGTCGGTTTCGGTGCGGTTGATTTCTTCGCCGAAGTAATCATCGTAAACGGTGCGGCTGGACATGCCTCGTCGCCAGCCCTTTTCTGCGTTGGGTCTGTCTGAGGCGCTCCTTTCTGAAACGGTATCCTCGAGTTCTTTAACTTGAATGCCCGTGCCATCGACGGAGGCATTGCCAGGTTCTTGGCGCTTGCATTGGAGGTAGCCTGGGTCAACCTCGCCTCCAGGCTCGGCAGCAGCTTCTACACCCCACTCTCGTGTTATAGCGGCCAGGGTTTTTGGACCACAATATGCCCACATGGCTGCGAAAACTACCTCTGTAGGTAGTCGGGGAAAGCGACATAGTATCGCTTCGGCGGTGTAGTAGCCGAAAAGGTCTCCGCCAAGGACGGCGAGGGAGGCGTTGTTGAATAGGGGGTCGATATCAGCGGTAGGGTCGATGAGGCAGCGTGCGAGCGTTCCAAGTGGTAGACGAGGGGACAGGGAGAGTCGAGCATGCAATGCAGAGAGCTTTGCAGAGGAGGATGCGCGGGAAGGAGGTGGAGAGGGCATTTTTTGGAGAGAGAACCGTGGCGGTCGCAACGGTGAGGGAGCTTCATCTGCATTTACTGAAGGGTCATCTATGCTTTGTTCTTGTTGTAGTAGAGGAGAGGCGGCGGTGGATTGTAGGCGAAGGTTGCGAGCAAGTTGATTGTGGAGGCAGCATGGCCTTGTTCGAGGAGTGAGCAGGCAGCCGCTCCATCGTAGGACGCGGAACCTTTGCATGTGTAAACCTCCACTGGTAATGACCTTGCTGTCCCTTGCGACTTCAAACTCGGACGATTGGAACTGTGGTGAATATCAATATCGTGTGCTGACCTAGGAAATTTCTTGGGCTAAAAGTCGTGTCGTGAAAGTGCAGGGGTTGTACAGCGGACGGCGGACGCTAAGCTAAATACCTTTACCTCGACTGCTTCTCAGAACATCTGCAGCAAGCTCTGTATACCAGATTGGAAAATCATCATGGAGGGAGATCACTCAATCAAGACAGTCCAATCGAAAGGTGCTGCTGTCTCTCACAGCAGTGGAGGGAAAATACCGTAAGCGCTATATGCCATTCCGCCTACTCTTCTCAACTCGGGGGCTCTATACCCATGGCTGACCCTGACACAGCTATCCTAAGCATGTATGGTCACCCTCTGGAGGATGGTACGCGCAACCGGCGAATTGGAAGGCAAATACGGCAGTAATGGGAGCCGTCATCGTTGGCATTGTGGCAATGGTATGGAGCGTTAGTGCAGATCGAGAGGTGCGGACCAGGTTTCCTGAGAAAGACAGATTCTTTCCAAGTCGATGGTGGGCAGATCCTCAGTTGAGATACAGCCACATTATCAGATCTGACAGTACTATGGTGTAGGTGGAGCAAGCAGATCATAGAGCACGAGCGAGCCGCGAAAGGGCAGTAATAGCCTCCTGTCCTCAGACATCATTGCTGGCGTTTTGGTGAAAGGAAGGGGCTTTATATCCCCCATATAGGGAAGCATTCACAATCATTAGACACTTAAGGCACATATATCATTATGCAAGCCATGGACGTAGATTTCTTTACAGAGACCCAACTCCCAATGCTGATGATTAGTAGTTCTAAGGACGGCCACAACAGGAATTACCATATAAAGTAGTGTATCAATCAAGGCTCTAGAGGAGGAATGCCTGCGTCTTACCAATACCATTAGTTAAATAGTGGTAAGTGCGGGCCATCAAGATCGAGTTAACAAATCCTGTCAGGATCAAGCAGCAGGGCTACCTTCCCGTATCATCTTTCCATCATTCATGCCGTCTCCAGCAGGTTCATACAGTGAAGCGTTCCGCTGCTGTTCATCCGTGAGTGGCGGTACATTGAGTCTTATCTCGAATTGGCTCGTCCGATCATAGACGCTTTCGCCGTTCCACAGCTCTCTCCCATCGCGCTCGCTATAGCTTTGCTTCGGCATTCCTACCTGCTCGATTGCAAAGCTAGCGGCAACAGAACCGTACATGCATGCAACCTCGAAGTCGGTCAGGCGTCCAGCATGAGGTTCTGTCATCAGCCCAATACAGAAGCCACCAAGAAACGCGTTACCACCTCCGGTTGGGTCCACAACCTTCCCACTCTCGAATTTGCGCTTCTCCGATCTGTGTTGGACTTCTTCGATTTGGGTGTTATCGGACTTGCTTGAAAAGCCATAAAAAGCCGGGAAGGAAGTGTGACGGGCGGACTGGGCGCAGTAGCAACCACGCTCACCAAGCCGAACCACAACGGCGCCAGGTTTGCAGCCAAAGCCTAAGGTCAACAATTCTTCGCATTTGCTTCTCAAGATTTGGTGGCCCGAATCTTGATCCAGATCGATCTCGACACCGCAAAGAGCGGTAAATTCATCGAGGTTTGGACTAATGACATTGACAAACTTCAGTGCCTCCATGCAATTAAGGAGTTCGCTTGGTACACACAAATCGGGCACGGGCTCCCAGACGAATATAGGCCGTTCCATCGTCCCCGGTAGGAACTTGCCATCGAGCTCAAGCGCTTTGCGTTTCTCAAGGATGCCTTGAACAAGCTCGATGCAACGTCTTGGGGAGCAGATTAAGTGGTAGGTCTTCGAGTTGAGGTGTTCAGAAGCGAGGACGTTTTGATCGACTCGGATCTTAGGGGTCAGATACATGAATTCTTTGGATCATGCACTATCAGCCCATGTTTGGTCCTTCGATTAATTGAAGATGTCTACCTCGATGCTCTTCATTTGTATAATGATTGAGACCTCGTGTCGTCAGGCGTTCGGGAGTCCTTATAAAGTTACACCGCGTTTGCCATGAGCAAATTTCTTGCTCTAGCTCTCGTGGAAAGTCGGAACCTCTGTGCACTACCCATCCGACGAGTACAGAAGATGGCGGTTTCCGGAAGAGTCTTGCTCCGAGTGCTGCCCAAGAGCCTGCTCCTCCCATGATTCCAAGTACTGGTGGTCTAGGCGGAGGATACCATATCTCATCTGTAATTGCTGAGTTGTGCGACCAAGCTCTCTCTCCAAGCTGACCCACCAATGATGAACATGCCAAGCGTACAGAAATCCATTCTGAGAAGTCCTTCACCAGGCTTATGTAACTCTACAACGCACCTTTGCCTGACATCCCAGGACTGCTCATCATGGAATTCCCCCAGCACCTCTAAAAAGGTCTGACCCTTTGCTGGGCAGCAATCTTCCGAGAAACCAAACTCGATCAGAGAGAGTTTCTTCACTTTACATAGATCGGGTCTTGGTAGTAGGTAGGTAGGGAACTCTTTAGCCAATATTCTATCGATTATGTAAGCGTAGCTAAATCCCGGTCTATCCCAGAAATGAAATACTTTGAACATAAGACACTGAAGCTACATATATACCGTCGTGACTGTGATACTTGTGAATTATTGACGCGGTCAGGAGGCTTGTTTGACTCTGCAGCTTCCAAAGCAGCAGGTTGCGTTCTGTTCACTCCTTCGACAGCTACAGCATTGCTCTTACAGAATGGCCAACAGTATGAATAACCTAACGACGCTCATCAAGCGGTACGTTGCATGAACTTGTCTCTTATGCTCTATTGAGACCGCCTTTTCTTCTCTGCATCATCCATAAACAGCCCCCTTGCCAACAATAGACACCAACCACACCTTTTCTTTAGTAAAAATGCCTCTGGCCTCGCTAACAATTATCCGCAGGCTCGAAGCTGCAACTTCACGTTTGGAGGACTTAGTTCCGACAATGAGCGACGCATCTGCGTCAACGAACGGAGTTCCAGCATTGCCGGAAGCAGGTCTCGCCACCGGCCGTGGAATTGATCAACCAGTGGGAACTATTGCCTCTCCACAGCCTGTATTTGAACCTCTACCACCAGCCATCGATGACTTTGATGGCTTGATCAACGGGGACGTCAAGACGTATGTGAACATGAGTGAAGAGATTGGAGGCCTGGTAGCGGAACAGGTACACCACCAGGAGAACTTCGACATTGACGAGCACAGATATGCTGACGAAGAAGTCCGCCGCTGTTTTACGCTCTTTTGCAGCTCAACGTAAATTTCTCATCGTTACCACAAAGGCGAAGAAACCAGATATCCAGTCGCCGGTATACATGGAGATATTGAAGGAGTTGCAATCAATGATGGGTGCCGTGAGCGATATACGGGAAGCCAACCGACCTTCGCCTCTTTTCAACCATCTTACCACTGTTTCGGAAGGAATCGCTGTACTTGGCTGGATTACAATTGACCCGAAACCGGCAGCTTTTATCGGCGATATGCTGGGTAGTGCTCAATTCTACGGCAATCGTGTGATCAAAGAGTATAAAGAAAAGTAAGTTTCACTGACTATGCCTACTCCACATAAGTTTAACCTCGTTGCAGAGACCGTATCCATGTTGAATGGGCACAGGCATTCTACCGTATCTTCACTTCGCTTACTAGCTACGTCAAATACCATTACCCGTCGGGCGTCACATGGAATAACAGAGATGGGATAGACCCGCTGGAAGCTCTCCACGAGGTCCAGTCGGGTCAATCATCATCTAAGCCCGCTACCACACCTTTGAACTCAGCGACTCCACCTCCACCACCCCCACCACCTCTCCCGACGTTTGACAACCCCCTAACGAACGGCGCCTCCACCACATCCACGAATGGCGGCACCGCCGACATGGGCGCCGTCTTCGACCAGCTCTCAAAAGGTGAAGCGGTTACGTCCCATCTCCGCAAAGTCGAACCATCCTCTCAAACCCATAAGAACCCGTCTCTCCGCGCCGGCGCGGCCGTTCCTTCTGCTCCCACTCGCACCGCATCTCAAAATAGCGCTTCCTCCCGCGGCAAGTCCCCCTTGCCGGATAAAAAGCCTAAACCAGAGAGCATGCGCACGAAGAAACCCCCAAGAAGAGAACTCGACGGCAACAAGTGGATCATTGAACACTACGATTCCCATGACGGCATGCTGGAAATCGAAGCCTCCATCACGCACTCCATTCTCATCTCCCGATGCACCAAAACCGCCATCCGCGTAATTGGCAAAGCAAATGCCATTAGCATCGACAACTGCACCCGCCTCTCTCTCGTCATTGACAGCTTGGTGTCGTCCGTAGACGTAATCAAATCCCCGAAGTTTGAGATGCAAGTGCTTGGCACGTTGCCGACTGTCATGTTGGATCAGGTGGATGGGGCGGCGGTTTATCTCGGGAAAGAGAGTCTGGACACGGAGGTATTTACTAGTAAGTGTGCAGGGGTGAATATCAACCTACCAGGCAAGGGGGAAGATGATGATTATGTGGAGAGGCCGGTGCCGGAGCAGATGAAGAGTGTGGTCAGAGGGGGAACGGTTGTTAGTGAGATTGTGGAACATGCTGGATAGCGGTGAGGAGCTATAAGTGTTTGTAGGATATTTTGGGGGTTGGAGAAACATGCCCGCTATCCGGTCGATTGGGGGTTTGCTTTTCAGGTGGGCATCTAGGAGGTGCTTCCATATTAGGAGCGGGTGATTTGGCTACAATGGAGGGAACTAGCGTTCTGTAATAATATTGTATCTGCATCAAATCATTGACATCTATGTCGTCGATCAGCGCTTTTATCGTCTTCCAAACAGGAAGAAGAGCTAGAAAGCCATATGTGCACAGGTATCTTCGGGGCTTGCAAGCCTAGTGTTAGCACGTGCGAGTAATTGGAGTCTCGAAATCGTTGTTGCCCATGCTTCTTGGGACTCGTTTGTACGAAATCGCTAGTGGAAAGATGATGCCTTTGAGTGCTAGTCCACTTTTGGATTCCGAGGAGCATTCTGTTGCCCATTCGTGCATCGTTAGGTGACTCAGTCACCCCATCTCAGGAGTCGCCATCTTTGATATCCACCTTCTTGGCGCTACCTTGCTCTCCAGCGCCATCGTCATTATCCTCGCGCGCACGCTTCTTGGAGGCTGGTCCTGTGAAGGTTACGGGAGCAGTATCTGGCATAACAGTGTCATGGGGCTTTTCAGCTGTCATTGCTGTTCCATTCTCCTTGGTGATGCGTTCAGCGGCTGGAGACTCGGGTTGAGCTGGGGTGCTGCTATGATTGGTTAAGTCGAGGCCCAGTAGACAAGTGTCATATATGAGATGCGCAGGACCTACTTTTCATCTCCGTCTTCTTTCTTTGCATCGTTCCTATCCCTTCCATTACGGTCTCTCCCATCCCTATCACGGCCTCTGCCCCTCCCACCGCCTCGGCCACGGCCAGCGCTCCCGAAGCCCTTGTGTCGCCCACCATTTCTATCTTTGAAGCCGGACTTGCTATCTTCGTCTCGCCGGATCCTCCAGTCGCGGTTATCGTTATCACCGCGCTTGTCACGGTGGCTCGATGGTTGGTCACCTGAATGCGGCCGAACCTTGCCTGCTCTAATATCATCGACTTTTTCATCACAGTACTGCTTCTTGCTCTTGATCGCGAGGTCATTGCCTTTCCATTTCGGTTTAGGTTCCAGAGCGAGGAAGGCCTTCTGAGTCGCTTCTGAGTCGAACTCAACGAAAACGCTGCCTTTGAAGATCTTGTTGTTTTGACGACGTAAACGAACGGAATTTGTAGAGCCGTGTTCTGCGAAGAAAGCTTCGATATCGAATTGGGTGCTCGGCATTTCCTCGCCAAAGCCCTTGACATAGACGCTTCTGGCCATGGCTGCGTCCTCGTAGACTTTCTGAATTTCGACCATGGGTTTATCCTTGAGATGTTCGGGAATTGGGGCTTTTCTCTGGACACAGCTATCATCGTCGGTAACAACAAGGATTTCACTCTCTTTAAGAGCATCAATGACCGCAGAATAGGGTTGAAAATGGCGCATGCGTTTGAAAGAATGTATGATGCTGATTGGGACAGGAAGATTCCGGTGGCCTTCGACTTTGGAATAGAGGAAATTGTCGGACATAAGGTTGGAGTCTGAAAAGTAGAATTCAACCTGCTTACGGATTTCCACTGGATCACTACTTACTGGCTGAGACGTGAGGTCGGATTTGACGTTTTGTTTGAAATTCTTGGGGGAGCGGTTGCGGTTGTTCCATTTTTGACCTTCTCTGACTTTATCTGATGTCACACCGTCTTTTTTCGATTCGCTGTTCGTCCCCTTTTCGGCTGGAGCTTCGTGACCTTCCGTCTCAACAGCAACTGTGTTTTCAGTTTTTGTGCTCTTGTCCTCTATCAAGGCATCATTGTCTACTTCAACGAGAGTTAGCTTGGTCTCAACCGTTTGGATAATCTGTAGTGGAGTGCGGTCTTTTGTAATAACGGTAGGCTGGGAGAACTAGATATATACCAAGTGTTTCCTTGGGAGCTTCTGGCAATGCCTCATTCTCCGAGGTGTTAACAGTCCGATTGTTTTCAATAGATGTTGCAGAAGGGTCCGGCTCAATCGTCTCAACTGCAATATCGACCATCTTGGCCCCTTTCAGATGTGCGTATCAAACAAGGTAGCAGCGGCCAGCGATTAGAAATAGAAGGTTCGAAATTGTATGCAAGAGATTAATATGAGCAGCTCTCCAGCTTCCCCAAGACAGAAAATGAATTGTAATGGTGACTCGGTTGGAGAAGTCCGAATTAGAGGTGTTGGTGTTTGCAGGATCTTGACCTGCGCTCTAGGGTCAGAGCGTGGAGAGTGAAGCAGAATGAATTGACAGTAAGTGCCTTGAAGAGCGCAGCACGTTCGGTAGCTAGTTGGATGAATGGTGAATAGGATGAAAGTGGGAGCTTCTTTTCCGTGCCTGCAATTCGAGCTTCTCAAGCGAGGGGCAAGTTTTCCCGACCTAAATTCTTTGACCGAGGACCTCTGATCTGATACCAAGTCAAAGAATATCCAGCTACCAGTACCAAGTAACAGGAGGTTTCACAATGCGAAAGCGATTTCACGGTCTTAAACGACTGGTAAGTAAAGATAGCACAGCTCCTCCATTAATAGTGTTTCTAATTTCCCGTTCAGAAAATCCGACAATCCTGGAATAAATACAATCTCTACAATCTTTCTCGTGCCGAACTGCCCAAGTACGCAGATAGAACCTACTTCCAACAGAAATGGACTTCCAAAGCTCTTACACGTGCTTATCATGGAGAAACGATACGGGAGAAGAAATGGCAGATGCTGTTTCGGCCATCGCTACGCTCCGTGGTGCCTATGGATCACAGATATCTCGCTCGTTCGGACGGATCAGAACAAGCTCTAGGGAGGGGCGCGGGCCTTGAGCCTGCACCTGATATGAAGCCGAAGCCGTTCCCCAAAACTCCATATATGAATATGGTGTATGCGCCAGTTGAGAGGAGACTTGACACCGCAGTATTCCGAGCATTGTTCGCCAGCAGCACACGACAAGCTAGACAATTCGTGGTTCATGGATATGTGAGGGTCAATGGCAAGAAGGTTCATATCAGCCACCTTATAAAGGAATGTGATTGATGACTGAGGATACTCTAGATGATCTATCCAGGGTACCAACTCAACCCCGGCGACATGTTCCAAGTCGACCCCGAGCGCGTCCTTTTCGCCACCGGCGCCTCTAAAGATGCTAAAGAGCGTCGCGCAACGCGCAAATTCCGCCAGAAAGGTTCCTTATCGGAGGAATCTCCCTCCTCAGAAACCCTCCCAACCACACCTGACTCCACCTCCGCTGATTCACCCGCCGCATCCTCCCCAAAACAAACCCTAACAACCCTCCTCAGCAATGCTCGCTCCGTTCTGACCGCCCCATCCGCGTCCTCCCTCTCCGCAAAACGCAAACAAGATCTACGCGCCTTTCAACGAACCCTAAAACGCACTCTCTCCCGCCCCAATTCCCTAACCGATAGCATCGAAGCCCAGCTCTTAGAAATGACCGCAAACCTCAACATCGCCCCGGCTTCCAGCGCCACCCCAAACTCTGCCGACTCCCCCGCGCCCTCGAGACCCTCTCTAGCTCCCACGGACGAGGCAACCCTCAAAAAAGCCATCGAGGCCGCAAGGGATAACCCTATCGATGCATCAAAGCCGTACGCAACGCCCTGGAGACCGAGAGAGTGGATGTCGGCGTTTGTGTTTGTGCCACGGTATTTGGAGGTGCATCATCGGGTGTGCAGCGCGGTGTATATACGGCATCCGGTTGCGAGGCCTGGGTTGGGGGAGGTGCCGACGCCGTATAATACTGAGATTAATGCGTTGGCTTTTAATTGGTATTTGAGGAGGAGGTAGGGGCGACTTTTGTGGCAAGGTGGAGAGTAGATACAACATGGAGTGTGGGAGACTGGCATGCAGATGGCTACCCTATCTTTGCGATGGAGAGGACGAAATGTACGATGGTCATAGGCTTGAGCCTTACGCATGGAGATGGGACATTGGCGGTATGAGGGTCTGGAATGTAGTATATAGGCATTCATATAGATTGTAGCATATTACAGCGTACATCAGCTCAATTACACATCCTCATGTACGTTCCATCTCAGCAGGATTACATCCATATCATTCTACCAGACATCAAACCACCTCCCCACTACTCAACTTTTCCCCCCCTTCTCCTTCTCTCCCTACTAATCTCCTCCTCCCCTTTCCCATCCATCCCCCTCCCACCCCACCACTCCCTTACCAACCCCTCCATCCTCACCCTCTCCATGCCCTCCTCTTCCCCCTCCCGCACCAACTCCCAAACCCTCTCATCCTCCCTTTCACAACTCTTCCTCGCCAACGCAACCACAGTCCCATGCCTCGGCCACCATCCCATCCCCTTCATCTCTCGGAAATACCTCCACGCATCCTCAAAGCCTTCTTCCTGTTCCTCGGCAGTGTCGAGGCAGACGAGGATAAGGCGATCGTATGTAAGGGCGTTGGGTGGGACCTTTAGGGCGACCATTTCAGAGGCGAGGAACATGGCTAGGTCTTTGCGGTGATAGTATTTGCAGCCGCGGAAGAGGACGTTGAAGGTGGTGGTGTCGGGACCGCTGGGACAGAGCGTGTGCAGGGTTTTGTAGGTTTCGATGGCGGATTCGAGGTCTTGGTGGTAGATCGAGGCTTCCATGACGACGTTCACGGCTACAGTGGGGATTTCGCGGTCTGCGTAACGCAGGTCGTGGAGGATCGAGAGGGCGGTTGCGGGGAGAGAAGAGGACTCCTTTAGGTGGGTGTAGATAGGGCGGGTGGAGGCTTCGGTGGGGGGAACACTGGCGGCGGTCATAAGGGTAAGGAGTGTGAGAGCCGTTCTGAGGTCGCCGGCCGAAAGGTATGATTCGAGGAGGGCTTCGTAGTGATGAAGTGCGGGGGTATGGGTACGGTTGCCAAGGACTCGGAAGACATCGGTTCCTAAGTGAAAGTCACCGTGACGAGAGGCGGTGTTCAAGATGTTGAGGCAAATGCCGGACGGCGGATTGAGGTAGCCGGTTTCGACGCGTTTGCGCCAGGTGTAGAGGGTGGCAGGGTAGTGGAGGGTGCGGCTGGCGGTGTCAAGCAAGTAGAACCAAAGGGTTGGGGAGATTTGAAGCTCGCCGTTGTGGATGCGATACTTGATTAGTCGGAGGACTTCGTCAAATTCTTCTGCATCACACATAATGTATGTAACCATGTCATACAGCCAGGGATTTATTTTTGCGCCATCCAATTGCAGTTGTTCGAGGGCCTCCAAAGCTAGCTCCACTTGACGATCTCTAAGCATTCCCACTATGAAATTGTGCCAGCCTTCATTCGATATTGAAAACCATCTTTGGCGTAGCTCATCGAGGATGTCTTTCCGCAGTATGTAATCAGGATGGATAGCAAGAACCTAAAAAAAGACCATAAGCTGACAAGTCACCTTTCTTTCCAAATTAACCCACCTTCAGCGCAGCATGATAGGCAGACGAGTCTGGTGTGAAGCCCTCGTCTCTCATCTCCTGCAGTAGTCCCTTAACCTCGGCCGGAGAGCCATGCTGCGGGTTTGTGTTCGCAAGGAGTAATGCCAAGTACAACCTAGGATTCGGCTTCTCGCCCCGGTCTCTGACAAGTATCTTCGCAAGTGCCTGCACCCGTAAATAGTTCCCCGTGTTACCTGCGCGCCGTAGCTCCTCATAAGCAGCTTCGGTTGGAAGATCCTGAAGCTGGCCTCTACCTGATAGCTCATGTGGATCGCCTGAAGCGCTGACAAAGGATTGCTTCTTTGATGTACGATGCACGTATGCCCGCGGTGGCATTTGAGGGCGCCCTCCTTTTGGTATACATGCCAGAGCGTAATTCCGCTGTTGCGAAGCTTTTAAACATCGTCGAAAAGCCTGCTTCACCGGTTTCGAACAGAGATAGGGTCTTGTAAGCCACACTGGACTGAACGACGGGCATAGACAATGCCATAATCCGTCAATTGTCGTTAGCACACGTGGCATTGATTGCGGAGGACATTAACCTCGACTTTCGCTCCCTCGTAAATCTCGCCTAAGAAGCGCTCTTATCGCGGTTATGCATCGGCTCTTAAGATATCGATTTGCCGTGTCCCCTCATCCGCCCCCAATTAGAAGTGGATTTCATCGAATATCTCTCGAAATGATCGGCGTGGCTTTACCTATTTATGAAGCAGGCAACTAATGTCTCTTCAAATGCAGTCAGCTTACTGTACTCAGCAATGGGATTGGTTCCTGAATTTCATCCGTTTCTGTCTCTTATCTTCATGGGTGTTAAAGTCCGCATATAAAGGACCTGCAAAGGCCCTTACCGAGACTCTGTGTACGGACCGGGTGCTTCAACATGATTTTCCAACCCACTATCCTCATTCTCGCAGCGCTGCAACTAGTCTCCTCATCCCCAGTCGAAAACTCTAAGACTCATCAGCCCCGAGCTCCAGAACACTTTGCACACCCTGGTGTTCTTCTTGATACAGCTCAACTCAACTTGATCAAGTATAAGGTGGCTCAAGGCGCACAACCATGGAGCAATGCCTACAGTGCTATGCTTGCAGATCCCCTGGCATCTCTTAGCCGTACGCCCAGTCCTACTACCATAGTTCAGTGTGGGCCGACGAGCACGCCAAACATCGGTTGTACGTCGGAGAGACAGGATGCTCTTGCTGCTTACGCCATGTCTCTAGCCTGGTACATTTCTGACAGTACGAAATATGCGCAAAAGGCCATGTCCTATATGAACGCCTGGGCTCAGACCATCCAGGGTCATAACAATAGCAATGCGCCGTTGCAGACTGGCTGGTCCGGAGCGTCATGGGCTCGAGCTGCTGAGATCATTCGCTACAGCAATGCCGGCTGGGCTGCGAGCGATATTGCCACTTTCGAGAACATGCTTCGCAATGTATATCTTCCCGAAGTTATAGTTGGGTCTAACAGTAACGGCAATTGGGAGCTCGGTTAGTGGCATGCATTCTGAGTCCCTCATTCGTTCTTCTGATTCTCTAGGGAAGTCATGATGGAAGCTGCAATTGGTATAGCGGTGTTTCTCAACGACGGCGACAGCTACGATAATGCCATGGCAAAGTACCTGGGTCGTGTTCCTGCCTATGTGTATCTTACGCAGGACGGGTCGTATCCAAAAGCCGCCCCTGGAAGCGGACTTACAACGGAAGCTCAGATCATCAAATACTGGCAAGGCCAAAGCACCTTCGTAGATGGTCTATCTCAAGAGACCTGCCGAGACTTCACCCATACAGGCTATGGCATTTCCTCAATCTCCCATGTAGCCGAAACGGCTCGCATCCAGGGCACTGATCTCTACACCGGAGATACTGGAACTCGACTGCGGTATGCGCTTGGGTTTCATTCCCTCTATGCGCTCGGGGCTGCAGTACCATCCTGGCTATGCAATGGTGTGATCAAAAAGGGCCTTGGTCCCAGTGAGTACATGTTATTGGCTCTCCCTCCTCCCTGACCTGTAAATATCTGATGCCATGCAATAGTCACCGAAGTCGGTTTCAACGCGATGCACACAAGGCTTGGATACAGTATGCCGAACACCGAAAAACTGACCCTCCAACAGCAGCCTGCAGGAACGGACATTCTCTTTGTAGGATGGGAGACACTGACCCATGCTAACAATACTGCCTAATCTGGTGTCGCATCTGAGGGCGTTGATAATACCTGCACTCGTTACACTCCCAGATGTGTGGACCGAATTCTACATAGGTTCTTGCCTCCTAGACGTATAGAGGGATCTATGTCAGTGACAAATAGCAGCAAAGATCTCACAAAATCAACGTTAACGTTTCGGATTGTGAAATGCTGCTTTGTGATACATGGGATCTTGCGTAAGGTTGCGCCGAAGGCGCTCTTATCCCTCAGATACTCCTTAGCATTATGAATAGGGGATTCCTGATAATGTTGTCCGTGCTCATGGACATAATAGGTACTTAGACGCTTCACCCACTGGACGTAAGATATTCATGATTGTGTCATTCCGGGAATGGGAAGGTAGTTGTGGCGGCCTCCTTCATCCACTTCAGTTTTCTCTTCCGTAGGTCTCTTGTAGACTTCCAGCATTGCAGTTGTTGTCATTTCCATAGAATCAGGATGGACCCCGCTTCTGCGACACCTTTCGAAAAGGAACATCAGTATGCACGAAGGAGAAGAACGTTTGGCTCCCAAGTAGTACCGCATTTTGTGCTTGTCAAGTCTAAGATGAGTATCAGTCTCGCTCTCGATAGGACACGTCTCAAAGCAAGCGGAGGCCCGTCCGAAGACCCTAAAACCCAAGATATCGGTCCCATGTGCTTCATGCAATACATGGATGCCTTGAGATCTCTAACAGTCGCATGACGCTTGGATCCATCTTGCGGTCGGCTATCTGCAGTTGTGACCTGAATCTCAGCCGACGCAGTGTAGCGCAGCCCTCTCTTGCAAATAACCCTCCCAAATGCCTCTTTCCACGGGGTATCAAAGCTCACACTTCTTGGTTCGTTCCGTGGTATCATATCCAAGCCTTACTTATCACTTCTCCTTCTTATCCCCTCCCTCTCCCTCTTGCTCTCCCTCCACCGCCCCTGCCTCTCTCACCCCTGCCCCTACCACCATGCTCCCCTCTCGGTGCTCCTCCCCTCCCCCTCCCACTACCACTTGGCTGACTCTGCTGGTCCTTTACCAGATCAATGATCTCATCCGGTACTCTCAGGTATTTAATCTGTTGCCCATCGAATATCAGCGGCGTGCACCGATGAGTATTCCCCTGCTGCTAGAAGATGTTTGGCGGGGGGTTAGAGACATACGTTATTTCCCCGTACATAAACCTCAGGAAGTCGGAAAAATTTGTCGCCATCGGGAGATGTCTGAACGACCTCTTTGAGAGTTAGGTTCATCCAGGTGTCGCAGCTTATTAGATGGCCATTCAGAGTTTCGCCGTTTTTGAGCTCCACGAGCATGGGGTGGCCTTGCGCGGCGGTTAGGAGGCCGAGGGGGAGCTAGGATTTATTCTTCAGCTGGGAACGAAGCTTGTGGGAAGGATGAGGGCTTACCATGATAGCGACTGGTGAAAGACGGGGGCAGAAGTGGATAGAATGGGGAGATTGAGCTGGATTGAATATTGGACTTGGTTTGATATAATTAATTAGACGCGCGTTTAAGCACTACAAATAGATACATGAGCAACCTCATTACTCTAATCACCTTGTTCTCATCTTCACCGGCGTTTGGAATTGGTGAATATTGCAGAGAGCGTCATCAAGGTATCACTAATCTTGTTAAGCCCTTCAATTCCAATGGTCCTATTGTAACGCTCTCTCGAAGATTGTCTGACGGCCAGGGCAACCTTGGATGAAACCTAGCTACGAGGTTCCTGCATTAGGTTCTTGCTCCTCATGCTGCCCTCATCTCTTTTGTCTACATGCGATCTGTGCTGGTCTCTGCTTCTACAAGGTTCTTAAGTCAACTAGTATTGATGCAGCGCATCTTCCTTCGTTTGCTCTGCGTTGTAGTGCGTATTCTTAGTCATGATTCGAACACTTCCGGCCCAACCATCTATTACCCAAGATTCAAGCTGCCTGCGTGAGGCTGAGTTGACCGCTATTGCCTTTTTTAATTTTCAACTCATACTTCCATTCGGGGACCCACAGAGAACTCTCAACGATGGGTGAAGCCCAGTATACTCAATTGAAGACATCACGATCAACACAGGTGATGGAAGAGATATCCCTTTCACCGTTATCAACGTCGCACTTCCCCGGCCGTGTTCACCGGGCGCATATGGTACTATAGACCTAATGGAGGCGAAATCCAATTTCCTTCAACTTGGTGACCTGTATCACCTCTACATAGTTTTCTCAATGATGTTGAACCGCCTCCTAGAGGATAATGAACTGGTCAAACACTTTGAAAAGCAAGGTAGGTTTGCTCAGCAGCCAAGTGTCACATCCTTGAAAGCATCAGCGGCCAACGGGTGGCCTCTGCATTCTGAGATTGCGAGCGCTGGAAATGGGAGAGCAACGGCTGGGCTTGGTTTGAAGAATATCACTACCCTCTGCCAGAAGGTCAGATATGGATACTTCATGACTACTTACTCGAAATTGATGATCAGACCTGGATGGATATCAACATCAATGAGAATATCATGTTATTAATGATCTCTACTATTCACCGCAATGCCTGGTCTCTGAGTAGCCCACATGTCGTATCATGCTGATTCGGGTAGACGATATTACCTCCACTCTGGACGAATGTGTCAAGCTAGACCATTTAGATACGGGATCTGTAGCTGCCTTTCAGCGGGCCTATCGATGGCTGTGGAAAACTGTCTCTCAAATCATCAAAAGTGCACGCGATCTAATAGATTACCAAATTCTCTCCCGACTCGGGTGCTTGCTGTTGGTGGAGAGGAGGGATCACATTGACTCATACCTTCAGATGTATGACCCAGAGCGTGATGGCCAAAAAAATACCTTTTTGACCTAGAGCTACCGCTGGGGTAGTTCAAAGATGCTTACTACGATAACAGACAAATAGCATCCAGGTAAGCAGGCATTCCACTTGCGGATGTGTCAAAAATATTTTGTAACGCAATAATTATCGCGTGGAAACTCAGTTTTGGTTATGCTTGGATTGACTCCTGGTTTATACTCCAGGATTCCGCAGCTGTGGGAGGCTGAAGCTGCCAAAATGCGCGACGTTTACCGAAATTCTCCGTTAAGAATCGCAGCATTGGGTGTCACGGATAGCATAATTAGATGCTTTGCTGAAAGAAAAGGCTTCTACAGTTGACCTTATAATTTATAGGTACCTGAGGATGTCTTTGGCTGGAGATCAGGGGGCGTATATGTGCGTCTCAAGCAGGGCACAGGGGACAGTGCATTGTTTGCTGAAAAGGCAGATGAGCGTGGCCCTCAAGACTCTTGTAACCGAGAAATTCAAGAGCGTGCCTTTCTGGCACAAATCTTGAATTATAACTCACAAGAGCTGTGCTGGTGGTGTATATTTCAAGAGTGTTCAGATATATACCAGAGGTTGGCTACTATATCCGCGACGAGAAAGAGCCGCAGTTTGCGGAAATATCTACTGTACATAATGATGACTCGAGCTACGGAATTCGTTTGGTATTTTGCAACAAAGCCAACAGGCGATCTATGGGATAAGGCTGACCCTTTGAGACTGCGACCGCCACGGTTGTCTAGATGGTGAATATTTACACCTCTCATTCCCCGTCATCCTCCAGCTTGATTTCTACATGTCGAGTTATGGTATTATCAGTTGATCTTTTCCCTCCGTTCCTTGAGTTTATGGAAAGCAGGCCCGATGACGGGAATTGTATATAGTAGAGAGGCGGCCCCATATTCAGGAGGCAGCGATTAGTTTCTGTCACCTCAGGCTGTAGAATAGTACTAGAACCCAGCTCTACCACCGCGCTTCCTACTTCCACGCTGCTTACTATTCACGTTACTACGTGCAACCTTATATATATATACTAATTAATAGTATTAATATATTACTAATAATACTGTGTAGTATAATATAAGCTTTTATATCGGGGTGCAGCTGGTCGGGGGGTTGGAAAAGTTGAGCCGGGGTTGGAAAAGATTCTTGGCGTCGGGTTGAACTTTAAAAATGACACATGCCCCGCACATTCAAGATCTGACGTCGGGTTGGAAAAGCTTCGAACTCTATGCGAAGCATATGTCAAGAGCATTAAGCGAGACCACAAAAAAATTCACATCTGATCATCAAAGCCTCGTCTGTGTATATGCGCAGCATCAACTGAGCACAAAGAAACATCGATGAACGACGAAAGCATCAACGCTGAAAATCGAGCGAATGAGATAACGAGTTGACTAAATGATTTGAAGGTGAGTGTCGCACTTCGCATATGCCGCGCATATACTTTGCTCAAGATTCGTTCAATGTAAATGTTGAAGACGACGAGAAAAGTGATGATGCAAATCACGAGCTGAACGACGAGAATGAAGAAGAAAACACACAAGAAAGATCTGATGAAGAGCGATAGCTTGTGAATGAACATGTCACAAGTTAAGTTTATGATTTTACATGTTTTGTGCATATGCTAAGCATATATAGAAGAATCTTCGCTCGTCTTGCTGCAAAGTAGATTCATGATATATGCTGTTTTCTCGATGTTTCGCTCAAGCTGTGCATATGCACGGCTTCAATACTTCGCTCTTGCTGTTTGTCTTCTCGCTACTTTAGCTAAATAATATCAATTCTTGAGCTCATGATTAGCATATGCAGAAAGCTGAGCCGGGGTTGGAATAATTTTGAACTCATGGTTAGCATATGCAGAAAGTTGAGCCGGGGCCGGAATCAAAAAAAAAAAGTTCCGACCCTGGCTCAACTTTTCCAACCCGCCACCAACTGTAACCCCCTTTTATATTTCGGAAAGGAAACAAAGTTTCGGCCGCCACGATATCTATCTAGATAGAACTAGTTAGGTACTTGCGCCAACACAATACCACTCTCCAGCCCAAAACTGAGTACTACAATCACTACCATCATTTTTTAGGACTGGATTCCAAGCGTACAACTGTGTAGTTGTGATACCACTATTCTGCGCAAATGTAGAGCACCTATCTCCGCTCCGCGCCTGCAAGAATCGGTTGCAATTACTTGCGATGCCGGACTGAGTGGGACCTGGGGCGGTCACTGAACTAGCCCTGGTACTACTGCCAGCGCCATCTGCGGAGACGCCAATGCAGTAGTACTCTTTGGCCCAGAATTGGGTGTTGCAATTTACGCCGTTCGCCCCAAGGATGCTGTTCCACCCGTATAGCTGATCCGGCGTGATACCGTGGGCTTGGGCAAAGTTGTAGCAGTTGTCTCCACTCTTGGCTTCCGCATAGTTGTTGCACTTCGCTGCGATCCCAGATTGCGTTGCTGTAGGGCCGGGACCGTCAGACGCTGAGTTACCAACAGACGTAACAGTTGTGGTGGGTGTAGCGACACCACCTGGGCCGCCACGTTGCTGGTTGCCGGCGTCAGCATTGGTTCCCAGAGGCGGTGACGCTAGGGCGTATGTGCCGCCGGGAGCGCTAGAATTCGATACGTCAGCAATGGGTTTTTAATCTGGGATGGTGTTAGTCTCACCCCACGCAGATATACTGGCCTGAAGTAGGACTGTCGCAGAGGCCCATGAGGTTGGGGTTCCAGTTAAGGAATTGAATAGTCGTGACATTATGCAAGATGCTGCTTGCGAGGGAGTCGCTAAGCCGTATTTCAGTATACAAAACGGTCCAAAGTCGTCGGTTTAGGATGGATTTGATAGCTTACCAGGTGGCTCCGGTGGGAACTTGCTGCAAGCTGCAGGCAGCTGGGAGGCAGATGGAGCTAGAAATTGCACATACATTACTCTGTATGATTGCCTGCAGATCACCCGTTGTCACGCCGTACTTGCTTGAGAGCGTGTCACAGGTTGAAGAATCTTGACGGACTTCGACTGATCTTCCATGTACTTGTGGAGCTCGATTTTGAGATACGCCTATTGTCTGTCCGGTACAAATCGGTGATGTGATTGAAGTCGCTGTCGTGGTCGTGGTTGCAGTACCAAAGTTAATTGAGCTTGCTCGTGGTCCGCTTGGGTAGGTCGGTAATGCACGCACTGTGATATCAGGTATAACTGTCAAGCAGACGTCTGAGATATCTTGTAATTGATCGACCAGGTAATCTGAATAGTCAGTGTCCGGGAGGTACGAGGATGTTAGTCGTAGGTAGAGCATCTGAATAAAACAGTCGTCGCACAGCTGATCAAGAAACCCAGTCAGTCACCTAGTTAATCCGAAGATCGTCTGTATGTAATAGTCACCACTTACAGTATTGTCGCTATACAGGTTTGCCATTCTCTGGTCAGCAGAGTCGATGTCCGTTGCATTGCCTGAACAAGCTGGGTCCGAGGAATTGACACTGCAGTCAGGACGGATTATATCTGAGCCGATCCAATCTTGGGACTCAATCAGGCACCATGTATCATTGGTTCTGCAACGAAAACGCGAAGTCAGCCCAAGACGAGATCACGGGGAAGAGACGAGAGAATGTTAAACATACGTAGACGGTAAGCATGCAATGTTCATGCCATCTACAAATCTGCCGGAAATAGAATCAGCGGGTATGAGTTTACCGTACGCGGACATGTATTGGCCGTCGCAGGCGTTGGTCACGTCAAGATCCCACATTGTTGTGGCATAAGAGCAATTGCCGCTGCAAAGGGTAGTCAAATTGTCATCCTCCCAGTAGTAATTATCGACGGTGCCAACCATTTGGAAGAGTGTTTGGTCGCAGTCCGGTAGGGACTGATTGCTATTATAAATTCTCATCATCAGTGCCTTAACTCATACGCGGTACAGGAAAGCCCGCCGCGGCTCTTTCCACCAGGAATGTTATCAATGCCACTTACAGCGTCTGAAGACAGTCGGTGGTGAGATTGTAAGCCTTCGCAAGCTTGTCTGGATCAACTGGAGGGTACAAATTGAATGCTGTCACGTTATGCAGCAAGACCAGACATATTGAGAAGGTGAGCAAGCTTTGTGCCATGTCCTCTGCAAATCCAAACATGGAGAGTCGCAAAACACAGTGTATGGGCTTCGCAGGTCAGGTAGGTAGCTCTGGGCGGCGTAAGTGGCTTTAATGTCATCGATCCAACTGCCAGCCTACAAGCCGGACGTCGCCCTAAAATAGATTATTCCTTCGAAAGCAGGTCATCGCCATATTTGTTTACCGCCGAGCAACATGTCTCCCCACATTAATGAGGCAAAATCCTTTGGGGCAAAGAACTACTTACTTGACATCGATCCTGTCCGATTGGCTAGCCTTAAAACTGCAAAGCCAGCAGCTCCCTGCACGATCACGAGCTGAGCAGACTGATATGTGAGGTGAATCTGCGTTTCCGAGCTGAATCCACAAGTAGGCAGAGAACCCCAACGTACAAGGGAGGAATATGCAGGGGTGTGAAAGAATGCCTCGCAAGAAATGTAATACAAAAGACGGTGACCACAGGATCAAAAAGCAAAATGGTTCAAATCCACGAACATTTATCCCAAATTACTATTAGAACCGAATCTACGCGAAATACACAATCATTTGAATTTGAATCCTTTTCAATAACATCAGATTATGTTGATTTATCGAGTTCGTTAAATTTCCAAGGGGAAGAATCCGAGTAGCAGAAGGGGTATGACTGCACCCGAATAACTGGGTGTTGTATAGGCAAACATGCGTGATGGGCTACTGTTTATTCACTCTCGTCACTCCCTGAAGAGTGATATCTATAGCTTATATCAGTAGTCTTGTGACACTGGTCTCCAAAGCGTAAACTGGTCAAGATTATGGGTGGTGACCACTTACAAAGCGCAAATTGTGATAACGGTTCAATAAAGTAACTGTTAGGCGGTGTATACTACACTGTGTGTACACCGTTTTTCGAACCCCGCACTCGCCCCTATGGTACTGTACATATATCTATTCCGAACCTTGTTTCTCCAGCCATACTGAGATCCTATAGGATCCTCCGATGACTTTGCGGTCACACGTAGAAACCCTGTTCTAAAATTACAATTTTGTGGCGCTTGCAGGTCTACACCATAGGCTCAAATCCCCGAAAGGATTTGCTGTGTGACCATCAGCATATCTTCCCTGAGATGGGCCTATATTTCTGCGCAGCGGTCAGACGTAGCCATAAAATTGAGCGTGAGATGCCCTGCCCCATCCTAGAATATAATCACAACAAGCCTCGCCAAGGTAGAGCGTGCAAATATCATGCGATTCCAGACATCAATATTTATCGTCCTTGGCGTAGCCTATAGCGTTATTGCCGTAAGAGCCTCATTACCAGAGCAACACAACGTTTGGCCGCTCAACCCAAATCTAAATTCATTCTCTCTTCTTCCTCGAGGTCTACCCACAGGCACCTGCAACTCACAGACGCCCTGCGAAAACGCTGCCTGTTGCGGTACGAATGGCTTATGCGGCTACTCCCCAAGCGAATGTGGTAAAGGTAATTGCACATCCAACTGTGATGCCAAGGCCGAGTGTGGGCAGTATGCGGCAGGGGGAAATCAAAAGTGTCCGTTGAATGTGTGCTGCTCTGAATTCGGGTTCGTTTTTGCCCCAGGGTCCTGAAAGGGCAATATCAAAGGGTCCCCATTCACTGACACAGCATGGGTTTTCACCAGCTTCTGTGGCTCGACAGACGACTTCTGCAAAAAAGGCTGTCAGCAAGGCTTCGGAGGCTGCGGGCCCCCCAATCGTCCTTCATGCGGCGGTGGCGGCAGCGTATCAAAGCGCACAATCGGTTATTACGAGTCCTGGTCTAACACTCGCAAATGCCAGAACGTGGCGCCGGAAGATTTGAATCTCAATGGCTTCACGCACATTAACTTTGCCTTTGCGTTTTTCGATCCTTCCAGCTTCGAAATTGCTCCCATGGATGGAAAAAGCGCATCCCTTTACAATAGATTCACGGCGCTGAAGAACGTCAATCGCGGTCTGGAGACCTGGATCTCTGTCGGTGGCTGGTCGTTCACTGATCCCGGCCCAACGAGGACAGCCTTCAGCGATATGTCTGGCAGTGCAGGAAATCGGCAGAAGTTCATCAATGAGCTCATGAAATTCATGGATACATATGCCTTCGACGGTGTGGATCTTGACTGGGAGTATCCTCAGGCGGATGACCGTGGAGGAGCTTCGGGAGACCGAGAAAACTATGTCACTCTCGCCAAGGAACTGAGGGCTGCGTTTGGGTCAAAGTATGGTATTTCCATGACGCTGCCGACGTCGTATTGGTACCTACAGCATTTTGACCTCCCTGGCATCCAAGCCTCTGTTGACTGGTTTAATCTCATGGCCTATGATTGTGGGTCCAGGCTTGTGCCCTACACTTATTTTGCACATGCTGATATCAGCGCTCAGTGCATGGAATTTGGGATGCCGATTCCAAGTTTGTAGGCCCTTATGTTGCGCCTCACTCTAATATCACTGAAATAGATGTTGGGCTTGATCTTCTTTGGCGTGCTGGTGTGACCCCTGACAAAGTGGTCATGGGTCAGGGCTGGGCAAGTCATGAACCACTTCTAGATGGCATCGTAAGCTAATTTGCCGCGACAGTATGGCCGCAGCTTCACACTGAAGGACCCTTCGTGCAACAGTCCCAACGGTGTCTGCCAATTCAACGGTGGTGCCAATGCTGGACCTTGTTCTGGCGCATCTGGGATCCTCGACAATCAGGAGATCCAGGATGTCATTGCCAAAAACAGCCTATCACCACAGTGGGACAAAAAAGCAGCTGTGAAGTGGATCACTTGGGACAGTAACCAATGGGTTTCTTATGATGATGACGATACCTTTCACCAGAAACGTGATTTTGCCAATTCTCGCTGCCTTGGTGGTCTTATGGTGAGGGCCTTCCTCCTATGCTCGAATTGAGAACGTATGACTGACACCCAAGGAAGGTCTGGGCAATGGATCAGGTCGACCAGAAAGCTGGCAATAGTCTCGCACGGGCGCCAGGAGTAACTACGAGTCAACAACAAGATGCGCATCAAATGAGTGCAAACTTACAGGCTGGAGTTACATGCTACACAACTGACTGCGGCAGCACATGCAAAAAGGGCACCAATCCAGTGGCTCAGATGAACGGTCAGCCAGGCCAATTGTCTACTAACTCTCGTTGTGCGAATAATAAATACCATACCCTATGTTGCGACGATGGCACTTTCATGGGCACTTGCCGATGGCGGGGCTATCGGGGCGTTGGGCTGTCATGCATCAGCGGATGCGCCGACGGTGAGACCGAGGTTGTGACGGATACGAACCACCACGACAAAAACGGCGATCAAAGCTGTACCGGTGGCCTTCAAAGCTACTGCTGCAAGGGCTTCAAGCCAATTCCTTCCAAAGGAGGGCTCAAAAGCAAGGCCGAAGATGCGGCCAAGGCGGCTGCAGAAGCCGCGGCAGAAAACGCCGTGCTGGATGTTGCTGCAAAAGCTTTTTGCAGAGTGGCCGTGCCCGCTTTGCTGGCTCCCCTTGAATTACTTGAAGATCTGATCCCTATTGTTGGCAAGTCTCGCACCTCGAACGCATCACCGAGCTGTAAGCTAATTTAGCTTGTAGGAGAAATTCTTGACCTTGCAGAAATCGCAGCTACACCAGCCCTGATTGACGTCTGCGTCAAAGGGGTCGAAAAGGAAGGCAAGGCCGAATTCAAAGTCTTCGGCAAAAAACACTCACTCAACTTCAACAAACCGACAGAAAAGCCCTCCGCGACACGCCCCCCAAAATCATCTCATACGCCCGCGAAGACAAGCCAAAATAGCTGCGAAATACCGAAGAAGGCGAAACGGGCTGGCGATGGCGACTGTAATGATAGACGGCGCAAGAAACCCATGAGGGCGACAACTTCCATCGAGGATCATGCAGATCCCCCAACAGACATTTTCTGCGACTATGCTCTTTATGGACAGGCATGCTTACACTATAATTCCGTCATACACCATAACGCAGGTTACGGCATCATCACCTGCCCTTATAGTTCTCAGGGTGCAGATAGAAGACCAATCGTGGCTGTGTACAACCAAGAACGCAAGGAGGGATGGATCGCAAAAATCCCTGCCTTCAATGGAGGAAAGGGCTGTGAGCGAGATGAGTGGCCACCCGCTCACCTGCACGAAGCCAACAATGGCTACTTGAAGTTGGAAGGCAGTGGCGGTCGGCCGAGTAATCCTCGACAGCAATATGTTCGTCTAATCAACGGTGACGAAAATGGTAACGCAGGACAGTTATGGAAAAACTGCCCCAAGGTGGCACAGCGGAATGATATTGATGCGGAGACCAGCACGGAACATGGCGCGGGCAGAATTGATACGGTGTGGACAAAAGTGAAGGCCGTCTATACGCGGAAAGCGTTCTCTATGCGTTTCAGGAACCTGGTCAACCCTGATGGCGACGATGGTCTCCAACTTAACCAGTGCCAGCCAGAGCAACTTAACGCCAACGGCAACCGCTTTGACCATCGAGGCTTTGCGCTTCTGAATGAGGACAGCTGGTTCGATCGTAACCCGAATGCCAAGCAATACACAGCAGCATATGGGCAAGCACCGAATTTTAAAAGGCGAGATCTAGACTGGCTCGACCCGGATCAGATCTCTGTCGTCGACGCCAACTCCACTCGCAAGGCCACCGACAAGGAGTTGAGGCACGACTTTGGTCTGATCAGATGCACCGATAAGGAGTGCTCGCAAGAATTGGCGGACTTGAACATCAAGTCAGCGTTGAGGTTTGCGTCTCCACAATCCACGCCAATAGATGTGCCGGCAACTGCGACGGCAACGACACCCTCCGATGTCATGGCCGCCACGGCGACTGCTGCAGGTCTTATCGCGCAGAACCCTCCTGGTCTACCTGGGCATGAGGTTTCTTCTGCTGAGTTCCCTCGGCGGACGTGGGTTCCATGAGCATCGAGATTGATGTGTTCGAATTGAAGGAATCACTTATCAAGAATTTATGTGCGACAAAATAGACTTTGTTCAACTTTCGGGTGTACTCGGATGGAAAAATGCCTTACCTAGGAATAACTCAAGCGTCTCAAATATCTCGGCGTCAGTTGTGTTAATTTTGAACACATGTTAGTCTTGCCTGCCGATGTTGCATTCCTGTTAACAGAATGACAAGCTACTCAATCGTAGTCCTAGGTCCGAAGACATTATAGGATATGATCGTACGGCGAATGTGCTTAATGTTCGAGTCGGGAAAAGACAGGTTTCTGGGCATTTCTAGCGATAATAGCCTTCTTATTTCAATCTTTCCAATGCCCCTCTTGTGAATGCATTGCTTTTGAACACTTCTTCCTGGACTCTCATGATGATTTCCCCGTAGCAACAATTGATGAATTAGCTAGATATTCCCAATATCCATGCCGTGCTCCTGAGCCTGGAGAAATCCTTGTTGGCGGGATTCTTCCCACTTCACAACTGCCTGCTTACATTCATCCCGTCTCAAGGACTCTGGCCAGCCGTGTGCGTAGTGTATCTCTCGTAACTCCTATTTCAATCAAAGGTATCAGCTTCTTAGACTCAGAAATGCTCGATGTGAGAACGACCTCGACGTGCTGCACAGAAATGTTCGAAGTACGTTAGATGTCTAGGAAATACGACAAAATGTGCGTAGAAACGTATGATAAAGCTGGATAATCACTTTCCTGACCCGTCCAAAGGCAGAAATTTCGGTGTCCTTACAGTGGGAGCTCTCGGGCGCAGAATTTTTCCCTTAGACCAGCAAAGCAACGAACGTACCTTAAGTTCCTGGATTTCTCTAGGAGTAAAGGGATCGAAGATCATATGCGGCCAACCATTCATTGTAAATGCAATCCATTCCAAATTCTGGTAATTTTTTGTCCATTCGCTCAAGAAGTCTGCTAGCCGGCAAGTGCGGTCATTGCAACAATCGCGCCAGCTTCGCGGATCGAGGGGTTCATAGTCTGGCGGATAAGAGCTACCGACGATTCTGTAATCTGTCGCTGTGCCTATGAACACGCACGAATTAAGCATTGATTGATCTTTGTCCCCAATGACAGCGTCGAGATCCCTCAAGCGTCCTGAACTTACCGTCCGTAGTATCCAACATTAAGTAGGTTCCATCTCTCTTACCGTAGGTCAAGGGAACGACCCAAGGCGGAAACTCGGATCCAATCGGGACATACCAGCCCGTGGATTTCGTGGTCACTGGTGACTGAAAGGGCTCTCTTCGATAGTCACACGGATAAGTATTGGGTGCAATCAAGTACTCATGACCTGACATGTCGATGTACGGCAAACGTTTGAGCAGCTCGATGACTTCCTCGCTCTTACCCAGACCCGCAAAATTTTGGTGATTGATATTCGACCAGCCGCTCGCAGGAGGAAATAGGACATCGGCGGGTTCAATATAAGGAAGCTTTGCCAGAAATTGATAGAATTCGGTCACGACAGCGATAACTTCCTCTCGATCATATTGGGATGTGGCTCCCACTCGTGGATCCGGTGGTAACGACATTCTGTTACGTGGGACTAGCTAAGATTAACCGCTCTAAAATAGTTCTGAAGTGAAATGCAACATGGCTATCTTTTGAGATCTTCAATCGAGTTTTTAAACTCGATTTGGAAACGAATATCTAAGGTAATCACTCCCATGCCCTCCCAAAACCTGAAACTTTAGATACACCCATGCCCTCTCTTAGATATCTACCCGCATGCCCGCCATCGATAATTTCACCTCGACGTCGTTAAATTACACGATATTACATGAGCATTATTGTTATCGATTACAGTAAGAAAATATTTGCAAACATTAAATACAGATAAGTCACGTTAAGTTAAGTTTACATATTAGATTCGAGTAATTCATACATTGAAACGAGTTATTGAGACAGTCAACTCGACAGAAAATCTTTGAAGAATGAACGGTAAGCAGAACAATTCAGAAATTAAATCGTCTCAAAAGAATAATGAAGGTGAAATCAAAATTCTGAGCCTTATATCAGAATGAGTCGAATCATCAACTTCAGATCAAGCGATGATCGTTGATCATATCTACTGAACATAATCTGTAGAATAGCGATTAGTCTCACTAGTTTTAGAAGGTGCGCCGCCACTGGCCTCCACTCCACCTCACACGCTTACATCCGAGCATGCACCACTTAGAATCAATGTACGGAGTATTGGCGCATACCTATCACGGAACGTTGAATGTTCAACTGTAAATCCAGCGGCCCCTGAGAGAGAGGGGACATGCAGCCACCAACCGCCAGGGAGCACTCTTGCTCCAGTGGCACTCCTTCGGTTCTCGAACGACCACAGCACCAAGTCACACAAGTGACGGCTATTTCTCCACTCTGAAATCATGTTTGTCCCCGAATGAAGGCCGCTGTGCCATCTTGTCGAACTATCTCCGTACACTATCACCATACGAAGTACAGTATCGCTG
>JAABUL010000426.1_pt1 | contig 90519 bp, 101 predicted proteins | sample 5559151 | NCBI WGS metagenome assembly JAABUL01 (sample SAMN10711876, study PRJNA513368) | rock metagenome | isolation source: Antarctica rocks | place: Antarctica: Victoria Land, Pudding Butte sud | reverse complement strand
GCAGCTGGGCGACCGAGCCCCCAAAACCGTCAATATCCCCGATCGCATTTGCGCAGTCAAACCTGCGTCTTTTTCCATGATTTTGACAGCGTTGAAGTCGCCTGAGCCGGCTCTACAATTGCCGTCACAGAAAGTATCGAGCTCGAGCACGTCTAGTAGGAGTTCGGGGCAGGTGACGGATCGACCGAGGGGTCGATGACGGATCGCCGTGCCAAGGCGGATCGCCGCCGGGACGGGTGAGAAGCATCATCGACCCCGGTGACGATCGGGAATAAGAGGTAGATTTATGATTCTGTGTTAACTATTGAAAGCTTAATGTTATTATCAAAAGAAATCATTATTTTCTATCATTCATAAATGAAGTAATTGACAAAATAGTTGATTGCAAGCATCTGACTTGATTGAATATCATTTCAACTTTCAACAAACTACAAATACATTTTGATAGTGAGAATTACATTATTTTTATTATTGCTTTAGAAATATACAAGTAATTGTAATTGTAATTCATACACCCTTGTGACATCGGTTTAGGCCCGACTCATGAGGGACTCTATGCTATTTATATCGAGTGAACAAAACCCTCTGAGGAAGAAAATCACTCGCAGTCTACACAGCTGCTTCACGCAGCCGAAACAGTGAGTTTTGAGACTATGTACCAAATTTGTTCGCGTTGACCGCACGTTAAAGAACGAGTGTTCTAGCCACTCTAAATTGCTTCAAGAGCTTCGTTTCCATCATCATCTTCGCTACTGCTCCGAGGCCCTTCGTGATGGCGACGATTATTCGATAGTTCGAGAAGTCAGCATCTTGTAGCATCCTTGATCGCAGGTGCGACCAGTCCGAGCAGTGCATGAGTACATGCTTCGCCGTCTGATGACTTCATCCGCAGTCGCATCGCGGACTATCCGTGCCTGAAACGTTTCTAGAGTGCAGATAAGCGTTCAGACCTATGCGTTCGATTCTGATGTGCATTGCGAGAATGCTTTCTGCTTTCTGAAGGTCGTCACGCATCTTTACCGTCTTATTGCTCAGGTGCGACCTTTGTGCTGAGATTGCGTTGACGTCTGCGACGCGTTCTCTGTACTTTTCCCATCGTTGATTTCATTGATCTTTGTGATACTGCGTTATTGCGATGCTATCGCTTGTTGAAACCGTTGTGAAGAAGGGGGTGCGTCGTCTGCGTCTCGACTGTATCTTCGCACCTTCTCGAATGAAGACATTCAGAAGTACTATTTTCTTGATGACGAGTGAGCGAGAAATGACGCGATTAACTCTCGTCAAACGAGCGCGTATTAGTTTGCATGCTTGTCTGACCTCTTGCGTTCGATCGTCGACTCGACTGTGTAGCGTGACCTTGTTCTGTAGCATGTTCAGATTGTTAGGGGCCGGCCTAGAGCGAGTCATAGGGGTGTCATTTAACTAATAGATAAATACTAAGGAAGGAAAGTATCTACAGGAAAGAACTCGGTTCTTATATGTGTGTTTCTCAGCCCTGTGCTAGGCCCGATTGGGTTGGCGCCTTACACATATGATGCAGGGTTTCAATGATATCACCTCTAGGTCAGGTTCCCGCTAGGCCCGATTAGGATGGAACCAGGCGAAGGCTAGGCGAAGGATAGGCGAAGGCTAGGATCGTAACACAGATGAACATGTAGCGAACTCGTGTATGTTTCTGCCTCTAGAGTTTCGATGTTTACTCTTTTGAACGCTTCTGCTACGTGACGCAGAGCCTGATTCTGAAGTGTTTCTAGCCTGCGTTCTTTGCCCGACAGTTCACCTTTCTTGTCGCGCTGATGTCAGACTGACGCTTCGAATGCGATTTCTGACCTCACTACTGCTGAGTATACTTGCCTCGCTTTTGTGAAGGTAGCTTCTCATGTGAAGACTTCAAGATGACTAAGTGCCAGCATTCTTGTGGCGTGGTTCGCCTCTATTTGTCGAAGATGCGCGTCTCATCGCAGTTTCATGTTCAGTTGCACCCCTAGAATTCGTACGTCTGATTTCGATTTGATAACTGAGCTTTCTATTTGTATGCTAGTCGTCATGTCGAATCTCTTCGATTTTCTAGTGAAATGCGTGAGCTCATACTTTTCTGATGCAAACGTTGCGTCATGAGTGCAAGCTCATTCCGCGCAGACGTCGTGTGCTTTGCTCAGTGTTCTGCAGATTTCTTCAGTGAATCTGCCGTAGACTAGAATGTTAATATCGTCTACGAAGTCAAGCACTTCGATTTTAATTCTCAGTGCTTCGCATTTTTCGATTAAACTTGCGTTGAAGAATAGAAAGAGAATCGATGAAATGAGAAACCTCTGCGATATGTCTGCGTTTACCTCGCGCATGTCGCTCGTTTGTTCGTCGAATATTAGCGACGTCTCTCGATTCTCTAGAAAGCTGCGTGTTCATTCGATTATGTAGCTCGACGTTCTTTTCATTTTCAGCGTGTGCAGAAGTCTGACGTGTGAGACTTGATTGAACGCTTCGACGACGTCTAAGCTTAGCATGAAGGTCACATATTTGGTTTCACAGCTTCACACTGTGTGAACTTGATCTATTAGTAGATCTAACGTCAAGATCACGAATCGCTTGCGTCTCGCTTTCATTTGAGCATTTGATAGCATGTGATGAGTCTCGACTATGTCACTCAGTCTTTTGATCATGATCGACTTCAGCGCTTTGCTCATGATATCGAGCAAAGCAATGAGTCGATACGTCTTCGAATCGATATAGTCGCTTTTCTTCGATTTGCGTAGTACTATTGTCTGAGTCTTTTTGAACTGCTTCAAATGATACTTGTGTGTTACACATGCGTTGAATAAACTCGTCAGTACTGAGATCAGTTCTGCGAGACTCGCTTGAAGCGCTCTGTTTGAAATACCTGAAGCGCTCGACGCTTTGTCTGCTTTTACTCGTCTGATTGTCTGCTTCACTTCATCTTCTGTGATGCGTGAATTGAATGAGACTGTCAGAGGTATGAATGATTCTGCGATGTCGCTGACATTCGCTTGAGAAGGTGAGGGAAAGAACTTTCCCCGCAGTATCTCGATTTTTTCCTCGAACGTCGTTGTCATATGATCGATGTCGCTTCGCTTCAGTGACGGAAACTGAGAAAGCTTTTTAGGTAGCTGACTTTCGATTCTAGCTCATTTTGCAAAGCGTCATATCGATTTGAGTGCTTCGCTCAGCTCATGCATTTGTGTTCTGAAGTGTGCGCATTTCGTTTGTCGAATGATCTTGTTTTTATGATCGTTGTGCTTCAGATATTCATTTCACGCTTCTAATGTGCCTTGCGTTTTTCATATGATTCACAGTCGTCTTGATTTCATTACTACTTCGAAGCAGCTTTGATTTCAAAAGTCTCTTGCTCGATTTGATGACTTTGTCAAGAAAGTAGATTTCTCGATGATCTTCTGTAGCACTCTGATAATCTTGCACACTCTGACATTCATCATAGTCTTGTCGTCTAGAGAGCGTTTCAAAGGTAGATGTATTCGCAGATAAGCACTCAATGCTTCTGTATTCATTTTCTTTCAAAGTCGTTGAGTCGAGGATTGCACTGAGATTGTTTGTAGACATAGCTCTGTGACGATCGAAAGATGATTCGACCCCTGATGCAGATTGATTCGTACCTCGCACTTGCGTGTCATGAACTGTATTTTCTCGCTGCTAAAGACTAGATCAATCGTTGTAAATTGATTGTGAGCTTCGCGAGTAATAGTGCCTGATTTCAGTAATAATTTCAGCCTTGCGTTTGTAATGACGTTTAGTAGAATATCAGTCGTCGTATGACGAGTGAAGCATCTTCGCCCCTCTCAGTGAGAATGATGTAGATTGAAATCTTCTACGATCAGTTGTTTGCAGTCATTCTTGAGTAGTTCGTTCAAACGAGAAATGGTTGAAGATTTCTCTGTGAATGTAGTAGACAGTGAGCATGAATTGTAGACGTTTAGAAGTCTTAGCGCCTGCGTTTCGTCGTCTGTGTTGCGAGTTAATATTCTGATTGAGCAAATGTCTGACTCAGCTGTTTCTACTATTCATTGATCGAACCTTAGACGTTTGTTAACGTATATGCATGTTCTTGATTGAGATGACGAGTTTTTCACTAGGTGAAAGAAGTTGTGTGCTGAGCTAAATGACTGCGAGTCGTTGTTGTTGCGACCTTGCTTCTGTATAGCTACTATGTCGAATTCGCGAACTTCTCTGTCAATTAGAAACGATTCTTGAATTCTTAATGATTTTCTGATGTTGTACTGTAGAATTCGTAGAAAAGACTGTTTCGTCATAGAGTTATTTGTAGCTGTTGTTGACTCTGCAATGAGAAGGCTCTTTGTATGCTTTCGATCATCGACGATCTTTCTCGCTTTCTGGTTGAACGTTTCTGAATCTGCTCAGATGTCGTCTCGTCTGAGTCACTACTCACGCAAGAGAAAAGGTCGACTCGTCTCTTCTTGATCTCTACTATCTGCCAAGCTGATTCGTCAGCGATTCGACTGCGTGTTTTCAGCATGACTGTTGCTGAGCTCGAGAAGTTCGTTGAATCGAAAGAATTCGTTGAACCTGAAGAGTTCGTTGAATCTAAAGAGTTCAGAAACAGCGAGAAGGGTGTGCGATTGTATTTAGGCGTCTCAGAGTATCTGAACGACCTGTTTCTATAGATTTCGGACGCTTGTTTCATCTGCTGTTGTCACTTGAGACAGATGCGTCTTCAGAGTTCGTGATTTTCGTTGCAGTTGACGCAATGTCTTCTATTTGAAGGCATCACACACTTCTCTATGTGATGCTTGCCTGCGCATTTTTCGCAGCGCTGATTCTTTCTGCAGACCTTAGCCATGTGATCAAATTCGTGACATCTGAAGCACTGTGTGATGCGACAGTTCTTTTCGAATAGCTTGCATGCACATTCTTGGTACGAGTTCAGCATGCTCACGTTCATTAGTCGGTTCGCCATCGCTTCGATCGCGATCTCTACGATGAGCGACGAATGAGTCTTTTCGCTATCTGCTACCTTCTTGGGCCAGGCTATTCTTAGAACTTTCAGATCTTCATGAAGCCTCGCGTTATCTTTTATCAGCCTTTCAATGGTCTTTTCTTGATTGCTCATGTCTATTGTAGTGCGTACTTCATGTGTCAGCACTGCGAAGGTTCGGCGTGCTACGCGTGTCGAACTCGCGATTCCTTTTGCTCACGTCTGAGTCTTTTCCAGGTTTGCTCGAGCATCTGAGCTAACTGCGTGAAGGGAAATGTCATCGCTGCCCAGCTTGCGAAGTGACACGATTAGGTTTCTTTGGCCTGTCAACACGCCTGCGATTTCCTGTAGAATCTGTTCGGCCGACTTCTTCTGTACCTCTTCTATTTCTCTTCTGTTCATTATCTTAACCATGACTTCTCGTCCCTTGCGAAGCGGCGGCGAGTCGTCCCTAGAACGTTGCTCCCTCGTCGCTATTTCTTCTCTTGCCACGTTCGCTCATGACGTGGTTTCCGTTGAAAGACGCGTGTTTCCCTGTGTATGCAACTGCTTGTTAAGCAGTTGAACTGATGCCTTCAGTTTCTGTACATTCTTCGCGATGAACGCGTTCTGATTCGCGTGGTGTTTTCCTTCTGAGTCGAGTCGAAGGCGTCGAACCAGCTTCAATGCTACCTCTTTTCACGAATGATCTTTGTTCTTCTCTTTCTCTAACGTTGGTATCTTTATTAGTAGGTCAATAATATTAGCAACGTTCTCTTCGTCGTCGCGTGAGCGTTTCGGCCTTGCGTCTCTGTTTCCTTGCGACGAATCGACGTCGCTCGCAATCGTCTTCGAACCAGCACTGCTGCGATTCGTGCAATTCATCGTCGTTCAATCGTCTTCTAGATTCACTCTGCCTTGTTTGTAGTGCTCTTTTTCAAAATTTGTGATGCGTGCGTTGTGATTGTTTTTGATCTTAGAAATATACAAGTTTAAAATGTTATTTTTTAAACTTATTAATAATTTTGTCTTGTTTCAGCAATATATGAATGATGTTCTATGAAACTTTTTAAATGACTTTTGTCAAGTTTATTTAAATGACATTCTGATCTACAGCAAAACTCAATGAAAACATAAACAACATGTCAAAATGATATTAAATCATTTATAAGAAACTGATTTACAGATGAATATTTGAAAGTTCAAATTTAATGTAGAAGAAACTATCTTTTTAAAAGTCATAGTGTCAGAACAAAATCTTCATATAAACTTTATTAAAATGAAAGTTATAGTCAATTAAATCACGTCAACTAATTTAAAAGAAGTTCAGAGCTTCGTGAAATTTATTAACTTTTATTGTTATTTCATTAAGAACTTTTCAAAGTTAATCAAGTCATTTACTCAGTTAACTTAAAAAAACACGTTTTTTGTTTGAAATAAAGTCTGTATTCAAGCTTTCAATGATTTAAAGAAACAAGTCAGCTCAATCTCAGTTTTACAACACTTTGATTCAAAATGACAGACTATTCTGAAAATTAATGCATTTGACTACATCAAAGATAAAATATTATCATAGTATGATGATGAAAATGTTTTTCACTTGATAATTTTCTACAGCAAGAGCATGATTCTTGCTGAAAGCAATTATCATATTTATGACAAGAAATTACTAGTCATTATTCAATATTTTAAACATTAAAGACTTGAGCTTAAATGCATTGAATTATTCATTCAAATATTTATCAATCATCAGACTTTGAAAATCTTCATGAAAAACAAACAGTTAACTCGATGTCAAGTCAACTATCTAAACATTCTATCAGAGTTCAACTTTCAGATCATATTTCAATCAAACAAAATAAATGTTAAAGTCAATGCTTTAATTAAAATGTCAATAGCAGATATTTCTGAATTAGCACAGCGCATTGAAGATCATTATCAGACTATTCTAATCTTTGATAAAGTAAATATTCTAGTTATTGAATCAAAAGTTGATCTTTATCAACAAGTATATGTAATCAATTAAATGAATGAGCTTTGCAATAAGTATAAACAAGCTATAAGTGAAAAGAAGTTCAAACTACATAGCATTAAACTAAACTAATCATCAAGTTAAGTTTCAAGTTGACATTTTGAACTCAAATCAATATCAAGTCAAGTTACTCACATTTTCAACTCAATTTAAGTTGAATTGCTCATATTTTCAACTTGACACGACTTGACTCAACTGAGAACTGAATCAACTTGACTCAACTTGTCAAGAATTCAAGCTTGATGTTAAGAGAGTTAAATATAGAAATTTTTCCGGTTTTTTGCTTTTGCATTATCTTTTTGCATTATCTTTTTAATAAAGAATCATGACGAGAAACATGAAGATTATATGATAGAAAGTCATGAAGAAAAGTCATGATAGAAAGTCATGATGAGAAAACATGAAGATCATTTGATATAAAGTCATGAAGAGAAGTTATAAAGAAAAGTCATGAAGAAGAGTCATAAAGAAGAATCATGAAGAAAAGTCATGAAGAAGAGTTATAAAGAAAAGTCATGAAGAAAAGTCATGAAGAAAAGTTATAGAAAGAAGTCATGAAGAAGAGTCATGAAGAAAAGCTATGAAAAAGAGTCATGATGAAGAATCATGAAGACTGTTTGATAGAAAAATTTGATAAAGAATCAATGAATCATGATGAGAAAACATGAAGATTGTTTGACTTTGATAGAAAGTCATGACAAGAAAACATGATAGAAAGTCATGAAGAAGAATCATGTAGACTGTTCAATCAAGTTATTTACATTTATTTAATATCTTGTTGAATTGAATTGAGTTTTCAAGTCAAGTTGTTGAGTCAAGCTTTTCAACTCAACTTAAGTTCTTAAGTTCAACTTCTTAACTCAACTCAACACTTTTTCAAAAAAATTTCAACTCAATTCAATACTTTTCAAGTTGAGTACTCAATTCAAACTCAGATACTCGACTTAACATGATTAATCTACACTAAACTAAAAGATTGTAAAATCATTGATGATGTTCTGTTTAAAAAAGACTTACTATGAGTTTCTAAGAATATGCATACAAAATTGTTGCAGAAAGTTCATGATTAATCATTCATCTTTCACTTTAACAATAAAAGAACTGTTGATTTAGTTCAGCGCTTTTATTATTGATCAAATTATTGAGCAATAATTAAATAATACATTTGAAACTATCATATTTGTCAGCAAAGTAAGACATTTAAAGATAGTATCAATGAACTTTATTATTTTCTTTCAATTTCACAGAAATGCTGAAAAGATATAATTATGAACTTTATTACTGAGTTATTTCTATCAGAAGATTACAATGTCATTTGCATCATCATATGTCATTTCATCAAGAAACATCACTATGTTTTCTGTCATTAAGAAGATGATGACATCTCAGTTGAAAAAACAATTTGAATCATGTTATGAAACATTTATTGACTTTATGATTTACTCAGTTTCATTGTTTCAAACAAAGACTCTCAATTCATATCAACAATATGACAAAGTCTTTGCAAGTGACTAAAAATCACAGTTAATTTATTAACAGTTTATCATTCTGAGATTAATGATCAATCAAAATAAGTTAATCAAGACGTTGAGTGCAAACTTAGAATTTACTGTAACTACATGCAGAATGACTGAGTAAAATAACTTTCAATATTTTCTTGATTATTTCAATGATTCTGTTCTACTTTAATAAGAGCTTTCATTCTTAAATGAGTTTCAGTTTAGATACAACTGATTATAAAACAATTTGTAAACATCTTAAAGCTAGAAAAGTCAATAATATAATCATTTAAATGAAAGAATTTCTTATCTTCAATTATTAATAATTGAAAAAGATGAAGCAAATCATTGAAGCTCAGATTAATAAACATAAATGAGATGTCATTTATGAAGTAAATGACTGAGTTTGATTATTCTTCAGAAACATTAAAACAACAAGATCATGCAAAGATTTGAAAAATAAACAGCTAAAACTTTATCAAATCACTGTCAAAATTGAGATTTTCTATCATTTTCATTTATTAATAAGCATGAAGCAGCTACATTCAATATTCAGCTTGAAGCTATTATGTTCTTATTCTTAAAATTTATTATCAGAACAGCATTCAAAATCTTCTAGATTTCTGACAATCAAAAATGATAAGTATTGAAAAATAAATAACATTTTGAACTTTAAATGCTATTGAGATCAAATACAATACAAAGTCAAATGAACAGAACTAGATTGAGATAACAAATAATATTATATCAATAAGAAAAAATTTGATGACTCAGAAGAAGTTCTGATCAAATTTCATAAGTTTCATTCAAACAAGTCATACTAAATTGAAAAACAGTGAAAATGTTTCTGTGTTTTATTTGTTCTATTCATGTGAACATGAATTTTCAAAGAGAAAGATAATGTTACAAATGTGTCAGAATTGATTAAGATCAAAGCATTAATTCTAATCAATTCACAGTCAATGTTAGTGAGTTGACTATGTATTGATTAAAGCAAACTTCATATCTGACTCAGATATGACTCAACATCTTTTTTCATTCTCAACATCTTCTTCACTTTACAACATTCTTTTCTTTGTTACAACACATTCTCTTCAAGTTTAGCACAGTCTTTGAACATTACATAAATAAAAGTTCTTGCATCTCTCTTCTTCTGTATTCTTAATGTTCAGTTATAATTATCTTTAAAGAATCAAGCATTATCATTCATGAATTTCACTAGTTGAATCATTTAGACATGATTTCAACATGAAGAAAATCATGAAGAAAGTCATGAAGAAAGTCATGTAGAAAGCATTGTTTGAAGCACTGTTTGACGTGTTTTATGCGCTTAATTAACGCGTATTTTGAAGCATGTAAAGTGTTCAATAGAAAGCTTGATAGAAAGTTTAACGTTAAGTCATGAAGAATGCTTTTTATTAAGCTAATTAGTATGTGCTATGAAGCATGTATGAAGCATACTATGAAGTAGATTTAAACTGATCATCAGATTGAGTTTCAAGTTGACATTTTGAATTTGACCTGATTTAAAGTCAAATTGCTCACATTTTCAATTCAATTCAAGTTGAATTGAGCATATTTTCAACTCAATGCAACTCAACTCGACTGAGAATTGAGTCAACTCGACTCGATTCATCAAGAACTCAAGCTTGATGTCAAAATAGTTAAATATAGAAATTTTTCCGACTTTTGCATTATCTTTTTGCATTATCTTTTTGATAGAAAGTCATGAAGAAAAAACATGAAGATCATTTGATAGAGAGTCATAAAAAGAAACATAAAGAGAAACATAAAGAGAAACATAAAGAGAAACATGAAGAAAAACATGAAGAGAAACATGAAGATCAATTGATAGAGAGCTATAACGAGAAACATAAAGAAAAACATGAAGATTGTTTGATAGAAAGTCATGACAAGAAAACATAAAGATCGTTTGACTTTGATAGAGAATCATGACGAGAAAACATGATAGAAAGTCATGAAGAAAAATCATGTAAACTGTTCAATCAAGCTATTTACATCTATTTAATATCTTGTTGAGTTGAATCGAGTTTTCAAGTCAAGTTGTTGAGTCAAGCTTCTCAACTTGATTCAAGTTCTTGAGTTCAACTTCTTAACTTAACTCAACACTTTTTCAAAAAAATTTCAACTCGACTTGATGTGATCAGTCTAAGTAAATCATGAAGTGAGTTGATGAATATTTAAACGCGTTGCATGAAGCATGTTTTGAAGCAAGTAGACTGATGAGTAGATGAACTAGTAAATAGCTGAGTTGATAGTTGAATAGATTGATTGTCAAGTCGAGTTTCAATATCAATCTTTTGACTCAACTTGAGTACTCGATATCAATCTTCTGACTTGACTTGAATACTCGATTTCAACATTCTGACTCGATCTGATATCAATCTCAAGTCAATACTTGATTCAAATTCTCGACTCAACTCATTAAGAAATCGAATATGACATCAAGAGAGCTAAATATAGAAATTTTTCCGATTTTTCACCTTTGCATTATCTTTTTGCATTATCTTTTTGATAGAAAGTCATAAAGAAAAACATGAAGAAAAACATGAAGATTGTTTGATAGAAAGCTTTGATAGAAAGCTATGATAGAAAGTTATGATAGAGAGTCATGACAAGAAACTATGAAGACTGTTTGATAGAAAGTCATGAAGAAAAGTCATGAAGAAAAGTCATGAAGAAAAGTCATGAAGAAAAGTCATGAAGAAAAGCTATGATAGAAAGTCATAATAGAAAGTCATAATAAAATATCTATCTATTTATCTTCATGTCTTGACGAGTCGAGTCGAGAATTTCGAGTCGATACTTGATTTCAACTCTCTGACTCAACTTAAATACTTAAGTTGAACATCTCAACTTGACTCAAATACTCAAGTCAAGAATTCTGACTTGAATTGAGTCTTGACGAGTCGAGTACTTGACTCGAACTCAAGTACTTGACTTGATGCAGTCAGTTTATAGCTGAACATGTAGATAAATGAGTAGATAAAGTGATGAGTTTGCTCAAAGATTCTAATGTGACTCAAGACTGATCTCAAGTCAGAAATCAGCTCACAATGTTTACTGAAAGCTGTTTTAGCAACATTAATTATGCAAGTCATTTTCTTGAAATGTTAATGAGTAAGATAATCTACTTGTTGTGATGTGAAAGACGAAGTTGTTGACAACAGAGTCGTAGATCTGAGATTTTTACAATAGTTAAATTTTTTGCCTTTTAGTATGAGATTGACTCTTCAAGTGAAGAAATAAAGAAAGCAAAGTGAATCTTGAATTTCTTACTTTTCAACGTGCATCAGACGAGTCATGTGAGCGTTCTTTATGAATGAATATCTATTTTCTGACATATTTACCTGCAAATCATGCTTACATTATGATTGACTCAGAATCAAAGACTCGACTCTGCTACTGCTGCTAAAGTCGCAAATTCTCAAAACTTATTTCAATGAAAGTCATATTTTTCATGTTGATCACTTCGTAAATTCGTTGTCATTACTTATGCTCACTTCTCAATGCAATAAATATACTCACTTGCATAAGAGCAAATACAAGTACATCAGTCACTTTTCATTTAAACATCAAAGTTCTGATCTCAATACTCTTTCTCTGTCTTTTGTTGATTGAACTTCTTGAGTTTACAAACGTTGTGTGCAACATTCTCTCTTTCTTCTCACTGTCAAAACACTTCAACAAAATTCTCTTATCATCTTTGATGCTTGATCAGTAATATCATCGCTCATTCATGTGCGTTATTAAAATCATCTCGTTGATTCAATTCTGATAACGATGTTTGATTGCAATCAAAGTCTCATCTTTTATTGTCTTGAAGTCAATGAATGCAAAAGATGAGCATTGCATGAGTTCATTCAGAAAGTGTCAGACGTTGATGATGTGAACGTGACTTTGAAAAAGTGTTGAAACTTTGTCAGAAAGAAGAAATTGCATGTGACTGATCACTGCAACTGACGTTTGATCAATATGAACATGCAGAACGAACGATTGATTTTTGTTTATGTGACGAAAAGTGTTATCAAAGATAAACATGTTAGAGATCTGTTTAGAGCGAGTCAGATAGAGATGTCATTTAACTAGAAGATAAATGCTAAGAAAGAAAGATAGTTACAGAAAAGAAGCTGACTACATATGTGTATTTCTCAGTCAACGCTAGACTCAATAGAAACTAGTCAAGATGATGAAGTGAGAATAGGTTTGACAAGACTAGAAGATTGAGTCTGACAAGGCTAGAATCATGACATTATCTCTTTTCTTCAACAATTCATGTTTGCATGAATGTATTTGCTGCTCGACTCAATTGATTGCTTAATCATGATTTCACAGACTCAGATCTGTTAAATCGTGATTGATTGAATTGTTGATTAGCGCGATTTGTTCAAGTATTGAATATGAAAATCATCAACAATCTTCTGAGCGTTCATAAATTCGTCATCATCAGCGTTGTATCAATTGAGATCATTGTCATAGTCATTTCATTTGACTTTATACTGAAGTTGTCTTTGATATCAACGTGAATTCAATATATCATCGATTTTTCACTTATCTTCATCATTTATCACTATTGAATCTGAGAGTTCATTCTTTTGACCAGGCAAGAAATCATCAACGACAGAGCGAAGCAGGTCAGAATGAAATACATCATGAACATGCATAGACTCTGATAATTTCAGTTTATATGAAGAGTCGATGAGATCTAAATTGGTGAAAGAATCAAGCATTTTATCATTTAGCTTCTTGAAAGATTTCGCTGTAACGATGTTTCTTTCATTCAGAAACATCTTTGATTCAATCTTGTAATTGATCTTCTTTCTATGCTTATTAGCTTGATTCATCATTTGTTTTCATGTTTTGATCAGAGCTTCACAAGCGAAGATCAATGTTTTATTCATTTGCTCAGATATATTCTTGACTTGATTGATCTGCAAGCGTTTGCGAGTGCTTTCATACTTGATGATGTCAGAGTTGAAGCTCATATGAGAATGAAAGTTCTTGTTCATGAAGAAGAAGATCAAGAAGATGACTGAGAACAAGATGTTATTGTCAACAAACTCAATCATGAATAGTCACTTAAATCAGTCGTTCTGCATATACAAACAGAAGAATCAAAGATATCGCTTGATGTTCTGATTGACTTGTTCGCTTTGATCATTGATTTGAGAATGATAGACAATGAACAATTGAAGGGAAATGCTCAGTCGTTTGCAAAGAAATTTTCATAGTATAGAGGTAAATTGTGAATCTCGATCAAATACTATGAAGCTTGATAGATCATGAGTTCAATATACTCATTGAATCAGCATTTCAGCTGTCTTTTCAACAGTGATATTTTCATCATCAATGATGCAAGAAATATAATGTCTTTCTTTTGACAATCTGCAGATGATTGTCAAAATAGCGTTGTACTCGCTTGAATCAGATAGATTGATAATGAAGTTCATTGCTATGTCTTATCATCGCTGTTCAGATATTGATAGAGATTGAAGCAAGTCATTTGATTTATTTCTAGATGTCTTTGAGCGTTGACAGATATAGCAGTTTCGAATATATCAATCTATCGTTTTTCGCATGAATGATCAATAGTAGTTTCGCTTTATGACTTTCACAGTTCTAAGAATATCAGAATGATCAACTAATGATTGATCGTGTATCTCACGAATCAGATTCATTTGTGAAAGCTCGTTGAACGAAACTCACAGCTGACTATCATGATACAAGATTTCATTCTGAGTTCGACAATTCTTTAATTTGATACCTTCATATTGTGTCTCATCTCTTGCTATTGCTTCGCGAAGTAGCGTACAATTCTCGTCAATCTCATTAGTCTCAAGAATCTGTTTATAGATTGATGTTTTTTGATGAGTGAAAATTCAAAGAATTTCTTGTGAATTTCAGATAATAATTGAATGCTTTATTCAAAGAATTTCTTGCGAATAGAATGATGAAAATGAGTGTAGAATCGAAGAATTTCTTGCAATCTAAAATGATGATGCAAATTTGAAGAATCTCTTGCAAATTTTCCTTACTGAATAGATTGTTTCGTATCATCTATTCGTTGATAGCAGAGTAGTTGATGAGCATTTATCTAATGTTAGAGACCTGTTTAGAGCGAGTCAGATAAAAGTGTCATTTAACTAGAAGATAAATGCTAAGAAAGAAAGATAGCTACAGAAAAGAAGCTGACTACATATGTGTGTTTCTCAGTCGACGCTAGGCTCAATAGAGACTAGTCAAGATGACGAAGCGAGAATAAGTTTGACAAGACTAGAAGACTGAGTCTGACAAGACTAAAATCATGACAAAACATACATTTGACGTTCAAAATATGTTACAGAAGAAGTCATTCAACTTTTGAATAGTAATTCGCTTTAATTGACTTCTTCGAGATGAAGTTTTTCTTGATGAAAGAACTGATCTTTAAGATTGTGAATGCGTTGTCATTGAGATTGTACAGAGATTCTTGATCTCGAATATCATTGATTGTGACAAAAATGTCTGCATCGTCAAAGTTTCGCTTGAGCAGACCTTCAAGAGACTCAATCTCATCAAGATAGTTGAATGACTTTAAGTCATCGACTGAGAATGCGTAGAATTTAAGAAAGATCATGACTATGTCTCAAGAGATGTAGAAGAAGTCAAGACTGAATTCAACGTTTTGTGATGATGAAACATAATAGAAGATTGATGTCATTGTTGCTTTGTAAATGTGAAGAAAAGATCAAGTGCGAATTAGATGTTTTATAAAGACTTTGCAACATATATTTTAAGAGTAAAGAATATCATTCAACTTAATCAAAGATTCTATAAATTGCTAGACAAGAAAAGAATGATGAAGATAAAGTAATGATGAACAATGTAAATTCTGATCTAAACATGACAGTTGTATGTATTTAAAAGAATGTGATGAACGAAAGAGAATTTCATCGTTTGATGCTTTGTCATTCTCTCAGCAGACAGCAATCGAGCAAAATTAACAGATGATCACGTAGAAGATTTCATCATTAAAATACATGTTCAAGATGTGAATCTGAACTAGATGTTTATGAAATCAAAAAAAACAACTATTTGAACATTCACTTCGTCTTCTCAATACTCATGCTACTTATATACTACTGATTATATATTGTGACTTGAGAGATTAAATTCAGTTCTTGAAACTTCTCAAGATTAAACTCTTTTAATTCAATATAAGTTTCATTCTCATACTCTTGCTGAACGTTTTGACTTGTTGATCGACTTTCACGACTCTTTCTTCGAGTTCAACTCTCATGAATCAAGCTCATTGCTGAAGTGTATTGATCTCTGAAATAGTTCATCTTGAAAACTCTTTTGCCAAGCGATGATAGCATTGAGAAACATGTGCAAATGATCTCAACATGTAGTTCAACAGATTTGTATGACATCAGAAGAGAAGCTGTCAATAACAAGAGCATATTGATTTCTTACAGTCATAGTATTCTTGTCACATCTGATCATGTGACATCATATAAGCTCGAAGCTCTCACTATCTCAATCTCACGTACAATAGTCATGATCACAACGCTGTATTTGATTAGTCAAGCAGAGATTCAGTCATGAAAGAGATCATTCTTACAAGACTTCACTTGAGAAGATAGTAAGCAACTTAAACATTTTCGCAGATCGTAGCTGTAGTTTCAGTATCACTGAAATCGATACTATAACGATAGCAACGTCACTCAGAATATTAAGCACGTCAATAGCAACAGTAATATTTTGCAGCGAAGCACAATGCTTTGAATAGAAGAAATTTCAGTCGACATGAATGAGGCGACACTGAAAGATGTTGACGAGAATCATGATCATGCAGTATTTTGTAACAAGAGTCATCAAAGTATAACATATGTATCAAAATGATCTGCTGATTTCAAACAATTGAGTATAGAGAAGAAGCATGAAGACTTTGACACAGACGATGACTATCAGATAGATTATTGTTGCTTCTTTGACTCATTGAATCTGATATTATTCACTCTTTCTATGCTCAAAAAGAGAACAAGATTTATCATGTACACGTAATTGAAATTCAATGTTAGAATGTCTCATATATGTTGCTCAAATTGATGATACTTCGTGACTGCTACAAGATCAATGATGACTCAAATGTAGTCTTTCTCAATGCTTACGCAGAATGAGCAAAATCGTTCATGCAATCGCAAGAATCAAGCTTACAATGACAAAATAGTCTTTCTTGCTTCTAAAAGACACAATAAATCATTTGATAATCATATGAAGTGTTACTGTTATGACGGCAAAATCGAGAGTGATGTCAGTTATGATCAGCATTTGTGAATCATTGAACGCTTCATTTATGCCTTCATATGTATATCTTGATGTCAACAGCAACTTATGATGAGACATTGTAAATAATTGAAAGAGCGCATGTAAATCAAATGACAACAGATGTTGCATCAGAGATCAGACAAGCATGAGAAATTCTATAAGTGCGCGACTTGCAGTCTTCTTCAAAGTATTAGCTCTACGTTGCAGAGTAATCAAAATCTTCGATAGTGAACTCTCATGTTTCAAAGCAATGAGACTCACGCATGAAAAGTTGAAGCAACGAATCAGCTGAGCATTGTTTAATACAATAAAGTTTCTTTGCAATGATGAAAGAACAAGAAAAAGTATTGAAAGATCAGTCATGCATGCGTTGAATGCTCATGAGTCGATTGATTGACAAAGACTAAAGCATATTTAGTCGAGTTTACAGTTTGCTGCATCATCATCAATCTGACTCATCTGACTGATGAGAGTGATACAGAATGAATTCAGTCAATCAATACTCACGCTCAAGTCTCATCTGTATCAGATGAGAAGTGAACAAGAACATGAAAGAGATGAAAGAAGATGAGTGAGAATATACTTGTAAGACGTAGTTCGTAAAAGATAAGACTCAGAGACGTAGCTGACTGATCATTAAAATTGTCAGTTGACTGAGTTTCAATCATTACACACAACTTGAAAGATTTCACGACGCACAAGTTGCATGAACTTTCATCTCATTGAGTATGCTGCAGTTCTGTGACAGATCTTGCAATATGCAACTCACTCTTTGTAATACAAAGTAAGACAGATCGTTGCGTCTGTGTTCTTCAAAAATTACATGATAAAGACATGTCATCTGAGACAAAAAGAGAAATGCAACACTGTTGAAAGATGAACAGATAAGATAATGTAAAGTTCTAAAACAACATCAAACATGTTGACATTCTAGAATAATCTTGAATTGTCAAGCACATCAAGCTATTCAGTTGTAATTATTCAACTTCGTCTGTCGCTTTAAAATCATCTGAAGTAAATTACAGTATTTACTCGTATGCATGAGATTTTCGCGCACACTGAGTTTTCGAGCACTTTAACCTGAGTTAGTTACATATAGTATCGAGTTTAGCGCGCTAAAAAGAGCACTAAGATAATCAGTCATAGTCAGCATATTTACAAGTACAATATGTTCTTGTCTCAGAATCTCAGACGTGTAACTGTAGCTAGTCTCTTTGAGTTAGCTTTCTTGCTTACTACGTAAGATGCTGTTACACGTCTGAGTTCATTAGCTCAAATTACAGTCAAATATTTCTTAGATTCAGAATAATATTGAACTTTGTTGATCATCTTATCTGATGCAATAAAGTATGAGCGTATTATTGAATCAATTACATGTTATTCGCTCTGTTTCACTCATTCGTCTACTTATCATTCTACTCATCACTCTACATGCTCATCATTCTACTCATCATTCTACATGCTCATCACTTTACTCATCAGTCATTATTCTACATGCTCATCATTCTACTCATCATTCTACATGCTCGTCATTCTACTTATCACTTTACATGCTCGTTTATCTACATGTTCAGCTATCAACTCAGCTATCTACTCGATTATCTACTTCATCAATCTACTCACTTCAAAACATGCTTCAAAATATGCTTCATATGACGCGTTTGAATACGCGTCATTCGCTTCATAATCTACTTCATAGTATGCTTCATACATGCTTCATAGCATATGCTAATTAACTCAATAGAAAGCACTCTTCATGACTTTTTATTAAACGTTCTATCGAACTTTATATCAAACTCTCTACAAACGCTTTATTAAACACTTTATCAAATTTTCTATTAAACGCTTTATCAAACGCTTTATTAAACTTTTTATCAAACACTTTATCAAACACTTTATCAATCTTTCTATCAAACTCTCTATCAATCTCTTTATCAAACATTCTTCATGACTTTCTATCAAATCTATCTATCTATCTACTGAGAGTCTATTTATCTATCTGCATGCTGAGAATCTATCTATCTATCTACTGAGAATTTATCTATCTATCTACTGAGAATTTATCTATCTAATAAATGATCAAGTTGTTACAGAATCATATTTTCATCATTGAAAAATCTTCAAACTATACTCTAACAGTCGAATCAGCAGCTGAACTCATCGAGCAATGAAAAATGAATCTAGCATATCTTGAAAATCTTGAAAATGATGTCAAGATTATTATACAAAAGCAAGACATGATGATGTGATCAAGATTACACTTGATTGTCAGCGAAATAAGAATACACAATGTATGTCAGCAGATAGAGCAGATACAAAAGTATTTTTCACAGTTGAACATATGCAAGTAATAAGTGTGTTGCGTTGATGATTGCATCTCAAAGACGAATGTTGATGATTTTTAATGTTAAGTCAAACATTTGTATGAACGCGCATCAAAATAACAAATACCTGGCAAAAATACAGGATTGTACGCTCAGACGTGTTACTCGTAGACTGCGTAGTCATTCAGAGAATTTCTAACTCGAAGAGGCTTAGCTATGGAAACACGTCTGAGATTCTGAGGCAAGTATGTTCTCTCAATCAAAATACGATTAGTTCAGTACAGAGTTCGAAGTACAAACCTCTTTACTGTTAGGTACCTGAGCATCTTAACCATCTTTCATTAGCGAGTTAGCCAGGTCAGAAAGTAAAGTTGTACTACAGCGTTTCAACGAATGGCGGTTAGAATGACAAGGAGCAACATTATAACGCGAGGATAGAGTCGAGCCTTACTACTGATTTAAGGTGCCCACGGCGCTGATCATAAAGTACCTTACCAGGCTGACGTATTCCGTAGCGCAGCTCGCGGATTTCCTTCCTCAATCCTGCATAAAGTAGTTCTGCATGCAGCATGCTGCACACAAATCCTCTCTATTCCGCCAACCCCACGCTCTCGAACGCTCATGTGAGTCATTCAGGCACACACGCTGAGCTTTCTGAAACCATTTACCTGCATACGAGCTACGAGAATATGACAAGAGTACTTCGTACCTATCTTACGATAATCATGAAGGCACAGCACCTGCAGTAACCCCTTCTTTTTCGCGCATTAGCTGATTGCAGTATCAGCCAATTGCCAAGAGAAAAAGTGGCACGACGCACATCTAGACCTTGGCAGGATTCTGTGATCCATGATGACTTGCCGCATAGAAGGATGGCAAGGCTGCCGGAAGATTCCTAACCTATCTGCTTTTCTGCTATCCGCTCATCTTGCATGTGCCGTAATCTGTACGAAGTAGGTGAGTGCATCCCTGATATGTACCTGACTGCGACACTCTGCGATTCAGTACATTCCTGACAGCTGTTAAAGTCAATTTGGCTGCATGCGCAGCTGCTGACCAGAGAGACCTGCTGATCTGATTTTTTGCTTTTATCTACGAACCTGGAGAACCAACCTAGGGTCTAAGAGAGCAGTCATCAAAAGTTTCTTGAATTTCTAGCGGTAGAGCCGTTACTCTAGTCTTCACTACCTTGTATAGGTAGGAAGCTAGTACCTTTCCACTCAGGGTTTTCACCCCTTTAGGCCCGAATCTATCTGGTCAACCACTGCTTGGTTGCTATACGCATCCCAACCCTTACATGTCTCTTGAACCACATCCGAAATGAACATCGAGGTGATATCGTTCGGACGTTCAAGAATATTCATGTAAAGGCCCTGTAGATGATCATCAGCCCTCACTCCCATTTGTCTACGTCCTGGGGTAGAAACATACCAGCGAAAGATGCCATGCAATATGGCAGTGGAAGGGCCATACTTCTGGGTTGTCTGCATCATACTGAGCTACGATATGTCCCCCTGGCCGCAGCATCTGAACGTCGCGGCGTTGCGGATTGTCCGGATTCGTGATAGATTGACCATCCCAATAGCCGTCACCCTCGTGTAAAATGTACATATTGTGGCCGTGAAGGTGCATAGGCTGAGTTGTGAGTCATCGCTGATATCATCTACATAGGAAGGACATGAAGGTAAACCGATGATGCTTACATGCGAAATGGTAGAGTTATTATTGATTATCAGCCGAACCGTCTTGCTGTCTCCCGAATGTACAACGTTCCACTCTGACTCGTATGTTTGATTCTTTTCTTGCGCCAGGAGAAGTAGAGGTTTGTTGTAATTTTCTCGGAATGCTTGCTGATTGAGACGCCATTCGAGATGGCCTGTTGCGTTTACCTTTTCATCGACGATGATCTCGAACGTCTTGGCCGGATCAGGGTTGGGAGTGATAGAATAGTACGAAGTGATGAGGGATAGATCATCATTGTTGCATTTGCCGTTGTCAATGGAGGGCCATGGTTTGGTGGTCGACTGTGTGATAGTATCGGCTTTCTGATAGTAAATCTCGGCCAATGCTTGAGGTTGAAGAGGTAGATTGCATATCGTAGAGATGTTGGAGCGCATCCAATAAGCCCCATTCGCATTTCCGTTGGCTTGAACAACCACGTCGATACGTTGGCCAACCTATGTCAGTTGAGCCAAACAAAACTTACTTGGCAAAAAAAGATTTCTTACCCCAAGGAAGACAGTCTTAGTCGTATACGGCTTGATGGGAACATAGTCATTGACTATCACAGTCATTTCATGCTGGTCGATAGAGAAGAACTGCTGCCCAGCAGCTCCAGCATTGATCAATCTTATTCTATGCGCCTTTCCTTTCTGGAACGTGAACTTTGCGACGGGGGCATTGTTCGTGCAGGGCCGTCCGTCATTAACACTGAAGCAATTGAAACTCATCTTGCCATTAATAAGATTGTTGTCCGAGTACTGACGCCATTTGGTTTGATCCGTGCCCTCGACTATATTGGTTAGTGTGACATCAAGGGCATTATAGTGTCTTCGAAAAACCAACCGGCTTCCACGACCTCAAAATAATCCTTATGAAAGTCTGCTACATTGTTAGTGGGCAACTCTGAACTAGACTTATGAATCCTACAGTCAGAGAGTAAGACAGGTCCGAGGTCAATATCATAATCGTAGTTGATCGGTCCGTGAATAATCATGGGTCTCAGGAGCTCTTCTACATACTGTGCTGAATAGTGGGAATGATACCATGAAGTATCGTACAAATCCGCTTTGAAGCGATGGCTTCTACTGTTTAGCGTTTGCTCAAAGCAGGGGAATGCGATGCTCACGTAAAAGTTGTACCTGGAGTCACTGAGCACTGCTGGACACTTGGTGTCCCATCATTTCATGGTGTAGCAGTTTGCAGAAGGCCATGCCAATGAAGCGTTGTACCTTCCTCAGAACCAGATATATTGTTTGTCACCTGCACTACAGTTGGAAATAGATTTTAGCCGTCGTGGCAGCTCTGTCTTATCTGTACAGGCTTTCTTGAGATGACTAACCTTCGATGTAGTCCCCCCAATTCGCCTCAACGACCGGGCCTGGGAACTGTTCGTTGACTAGTATCACGTTCTTCAGATAGCCGTCTGGGGCTATCTGAGCCCGGGAGAGTGCGAATTGGTAGTGGCGAGTTATGCCCGTATTAGGAGCTTCCTTGTACGGGTTGGAGTTGTTGGCTGTCTTAGTCCCCCAAGGAAACCCTTCAGGGAGTGAATTGCTTGTAAGAAACTGAGGAAAGGTACTAGCGCCCAAAGTTCCCCATAGCGAGGCGCCATTGGTCTGCTCTTGACTCAAGGCTCGAACTCGGGCGAGAAGGCAAGTGACGAGCAATGGGAAAATAAAACACATTATCGTATGTAGAAGTAGGATCTGAGGGAGCGTATGAGGATTCGGCGCTCTTGCGTAACAAGAAGTGGGAGCTTGTCCTGCTGGCTTTTATCGTCCTGCTGAGCGCAAACCCGCCTCCTCCACGCAGCGCAGCAAGTTCTAGCATTTTAAATCATCCTTAGTGAAACGGCTCATTGGCGGAAGCTACCACCACGCGAGATGGGATTAAGGACTAGACTCTGACCGCGCCCAAACGATGGAAGCCTTTTTCGAGCCTTTCGGCGGTCCTCGCCCTGATTGGGGGCAGCCTGTTGCTCCAACTTCTACTGTCCCGCCCCATCCGTCCATAAAGTATGTTCAGCTCCGCCTGATGGATTTTTGACTTCGCATGACGAAAGAAACGTTGTAGCTCGGCCCCTCAGCCTTCCCTAATGTTCTGAGTTTACTTCACATAGTCGCAAACACTACCTGAAACAATATTCGAATGCCATCAGAAAAAATATCAATAATGGGTGAAAAGCCTATAGAAAGGTACTATGGAGTTTACCATTATCGTTGATCAGCACGAGAGAATTAGTCACACAGATGATGATGGTGATGCTATGGGATTTTCTCAGGAAGGGCGCCAAGAAGAGATCGACGCACCAAATAAAAGAATATCTACCGCGAGGCTAATTACGCGCGAACAATCATCAATTCTAAAGATCTAGATCTTGTGAAAGAATGACGGGGGAAAGAGTGTCGCTGTCCTGCGAGGCTGATTTGTAAAGCCCCGCTTTGTGCCTCAGACGGACATGAGCAGCTGATGTTTCATATGATTCACCTTGTGTTACCCTTCTTCTCTTTCGGCTGTCTAGCCTTCTGACTCTCTCTCTCATTTTCTCAAAGCCACAATTTTTTTAGTCCAACTCAAAGTATTCTAGTAAAGAATCCAGAAGACTGTTCTACGTCAAACTGCAAAATGGTGGAACAAGCATTCGATGTCAACATGTTCACCTCACCATTCCAGCTCACCAAGAGCATGCACCGTGATCTCTACCCAGCCATCGAGCCTACTAATCCAGCTTTGTCCGCCAAAGGAAAGGTCATCATCATCACTGGTGCCGGTGGAGGTATAGGAGCAGTCAGTTCCCGACCCCTCACAAACAACTAAGTTCATCAAAGCTCACGCTATTATATCAGGCAATCGCAAAGGCATGGGCTCAAGCGGGTGCTGCCGGGATCGTCCTTGTTGGACGCAAGGCCGAAACTCTCGATCTCACCGTCGACAACATCACCAAGATCTCCAAATCTATTCCCATTATTGCCGAGCCTACAGATGTCTCAGACGAGTCTAGCGTCGAGTCGCTCTTTGCCAAGGTCAAGGCCAAGTTTAACAAAGCTCATGTCTTGGTCAACTCTGCTGGAAGCATGGGCGGTGGTATGGTTGGAGACGTTCCGTTGGCATCCTGGTGGGCGGACTTTGCAAGTAATTTCCTAACACACCTAGCACAAGATACTTGCAGCTGACCGATCATCTATCGATAGGAGACCAACGTCAAAGGCACGTTTCTCCCAGTCCAGTCTTTCATCCAGAGCTTCGGTGGAGAAGGAACCATTATCAATCTAGTCAGCACTGGCGTTGCTCTAGCCGTTCCTGGTATCAGCTCCTACGCTTCTAGTAAGCTCGCCGTGATTAAGCTAGGCCAGGCCTTGAGCCTTGGTACATACAACCCTCTTTTCTCATTTCAATACCGCATGCTTACAGAACCCAGAATATCCAAACCTTCGCGTCTTCTCCCTTCATCCCGGCATTGTCGACGCCGCTGATCGAGGCATGGTCGTTGACGCCTTCACGCCCTTTGCGAAGGATACGCAGGCTCTCACAGGCGGCGTGTCGCTTTGGCTGGACACACCAAAAGCCGACTGCCTCAAAGGGGGGTTTACAAGCGTCAACTGGGACGTCGACGAGATGTATGCCCACGCATCGGAAATCAGCGGAGGCAAATTGACAGAGTTGGGATTCCTCAATGCGAAGTTAAGTCCGGAAGGACATCCTTGGGGCTCAAAGTAGACTGAGCTCCTACGCGGAAGTCAGTCTTGTGCTACGAGATCTATCGAATAGAGCCATGACCGCGGTGGATACCCCTGTACTTCAGATAGGAGAATAACCCAGACGAGCAATTATAATGCTCTCGATGTTACTTTATTGTTTCCCCTGAGAATGAATCCATACTTATTCCCGCCTGACTTTTGAGCTGGCTCTCTCTACCCAAAAGAGCCCACCAAACTTGTCGAGAAGTAAATTGTACTTCTTTTATACGTAGAAAATCACAGACGTTCGAATCTTTGTCTTCCGCCTTTGAATGGCAGCTAAGTTGGTATTTTTGAGTCATAATATCATCGACTGCAGGATCGTAGTTGTCGACAACCCATCCCGTAGACTTTGATACCCGCTTTCCTGGTTGGAGGGAGAGGAGAGAGAATCTCCTCTCCACGAGATGCAGATATGTTCGTAGTTCAGAAAACCTTTCTGATCCGTCAGAAAATGAAGCTTTATATAGGCCGTGCATACACAATGACATAGTATCGTCGTCAATCTTCATCGCCAACGAATAACGTCAGTCATCCAAAAATCCCTTGTCGTAACCTCGCAGCTCATCTAAACCGTCAACAGATCCGCTCTACCGGTCAAAATCCTCTGAGTCTCCGTCTCCTCCATCCATGTCTTCCGTCTCAGCACGCCGAATTTCTTCTCCAACCATTCTCGACTGGTATGGACCTCCTTCGTTCCCACCACCTCATTACAAAACCCGGGCAAAGCTTCCATCCTGACATCATTTTCCGCGCGTTGCAGATACGCAAAACTGTACCGCTCCTCCATCGCCCGGCCGGGACGTGGACTGACGCGGTGGAGGCAGGAATGCAATAATCCTCCTGTAAGCATCGTGAGACCTGGGCACGCAGGTCTCCAGTATCAGCGTTCTTGCTCTGGCTACCATAGCAATTCAGAGTTCGGTACGAGAGACGAAGAACTGGGAGCGGTATAGTAAGAAAAGCAGGGCGCTGGAGTGACATACCGTCTCCGATGTTGACAACAGTACAGCCCCGCTTAGGGACTACAAACGCCCATTCTGTGCTATGGGGATGCAACACCTGCAGTCCGGGTGTCTTCGTGAAGAGTAGCGTTAAAGAGCCGAGGTCCGTGTGAGGGGTCTGGGGGACGCCGGTGTTGGAAACGGGCTGAGCGATATAGTGAAGAAGGCGGAGTATGTCCGGGGAGGAGGCGTCAATGCGGTGGAGATCGGTGAGGGAGGCGTTTGGTGGTAATTTCAGCGAGGAAGATAGGGACGAGAGAATGAGAGCAAGGATCTGGTGGGTCTGAGTGAAGAAGGTGGTGATAGACGGAAGACGGTATGTCAATAAGGAAGGACGGGCGAAGGAGAAGTCAAGATGGGCTTTGCCTGGGATCTGGAGGTGTTGGATGAGTGGTATCAGAAATGGCATACTTAAGGAAAGGAAGTTACAGTACATGAAAATAGAAAGGTGAAATACAGTATAACTTTCAAAGCCGTCACGCTTGCCATTGAGACCTGACAGTGTTACTTCTTTGAAGATGCAAGGTATGAAATTGCTTACCACCAAAATTACGGCCAACTGGCTTATATCTGAAAATGGTCTGTCAGCAATATCACTGTAGCCGGCTTGTGCGGAGGCTGATTACCCATTCAGCTTCAATGCATCGAGCTCATCGACATCATACTTCATCTTCTCTTCTTCGCTCAAGCTGAACAAGTCCTTTGAAAGAGCAAAAACATCATCGACTGTGTCAATCACTGCCATAGAACGCCGATCTTGAAAATCGAGATAGAAGATACCATCTTCTTTGGCAGCTTTGAAAAGCTTGGCTGCTTCCTCCTCGTCTCCCTCGTGGAGGCGTCCAACGTCGATGGTCAGGAGCTGTGCTACGGGCCCGAGCTCGATATTACTATCAGGCGGATGAGACGTAGTTCCCTGGGTTGAGTGCTTGCTTAGAGGCATGATGTGAGGGGTGGGAAGATGTGCCATAGTGGTTCTCAAGGTACGACAAAATCGACAATCAATTCGACCGTTGAATCTGAAGTAGGGCCATGAACAAAGCCTTTCTCAGGCGCGGACCGAGGTCCAGGCAGCAGCATCCTCTACTCTAGCCAAGCTAGTGACATCACTGTGCCTTATCGTACCTTATGTACCTGATGTATCTCGGACTTCTCGACCACAGAACGCCCTCTTTTACCCATTTGGTTGATCGCTTAATTATGGTATCCCTACTTTCTATATGATCTTTGATGGGAAACCTATAACAGGCTTGACCTCCCATCCTTGCTGTTCGCTTTTCGCGCATGAGTTCGACCATGGAGCGTCCTACTTGTCACGTCCTTGTTATCGGGGCAGGACTCTGTGGTCTCGGGGCAGCCATCTCGATCGCCTTGGAGGGTCACCAAGTTTCAGTCTTTGAAAGTGCACCTCAGCTCCATCAAGCTGGAGCCGGGATCCAAATCACGCCAAACGGGGTTCGAATTCTCCGAAGATGGGGCGTCACCGAAGAACTCACGTCAAAAGCAGCGACCCCGGAAACCCTTTCTATTATTCGATATGATGGACGGAAAGTCTTGGCTTATAGAGGTAATTACCGTGAAGAGATCGAGACTAGGTACGGAGAGCCAATATGGTGTCTTCATCGCATTGATCTGCAAAAGGCACTAGCAACAAGAGCAGAAAAACTCGGAGTTCGCTTGTTTTTCGATTCTCGCGTTTGTGATGTGGACTTTGAGAGACCAGCAGTCATTTGTAAGAACGGCCATACACGGGAGGGTGATCTAATCATTGCAGCCGATGGACTCTGGTCCTCTACGCGAATTTCTTTTCTCGGAAAGCCTTTGCGTCCTCAGCCGACGGGCGATCTCGCCTACAGGATTGTCCTAACAGCCGATCAAGTGAAGCAAGATGCAGAGCTTCGGGAAATCATTACTCGACCTGGAATCCGTATTTGGTTGGGCCCGGGAGCTCATGCCGTAGCTTACAGTCTTCTCGGTGGCCAAATGTTGAACATCGTACTTTTGGTTCCTGACGACTTACCGCAGGACACAGCCAAAGCCGAGGGAGATCTTGGAGAGATGACGAAGCTTTTCGAAGGGTGGGATCCTCTACTCACAAATTTTCTCTCAAATGTTAAGAAAGTCGACAAGTGGCGACTGATGTATCTTCAACTTGACGAGCCGTGGAGTTCCAAGCAAGGGACTTTCGTCATGGCAGGGGACTCTTGCCATCCAATCCTTCCTTACATGGCTCAAGGAGCTAATTCGTGAGTATTGACTGAGGCTGTCCCTTCTTGAACTTTATGTGGTTTGTGGCGCTTTACATGTACATTGCGGGAATGAGATTGCTTATTCCAGGACTCTTTCACTTAGAGCCCTTGAAGACGGTGCTACTCTCGGAACCCTGCTGGGTAAGATCGATTCCAAGTCACAGATCCCCGCAGTAATAGAATTATACGAGAAAATCAGAAAGGAAAGAATTTTCAAGATTCGAGAGGAGACTTTTCGACAGCAGGAAGAATTCCATCTACATGATGGAGAATTGCAAGAGTCTCGCGACAAGCACTTGGCGATATCGTTTGACCATGAAGATGAGGCCAACCTTTGGTGAGCAGCCAATCAACTCTCGGGTATCTAATTCAGGACTGATTGAACCTGACCGAAAGGACGCACCCGAAGATTCAGCCTTGGCTGTTTAGATACAATGCATATGCGGAGGCTAGCAAAGCGTGGAATCATAGATTCTCGACCAATGGTCTGGTAGAAAAAGACAATTAGATTCCTTCATAGCTCCGAGCCGCTCTGGGCGCCCAGACCTGTAGACTAGAGCGCATGTGCCAGCTCTAGTGTAGGTAGGGGCGCACGCTCTGGTAGTATTGCGACTCACGAGTCACGGGTCGCCTTATCGCACTATAATTGCTATTTTATTTTTGACATCGACATGGGTTGCGTCTGTTAAATGGTTGCCGGGACATGGACTCGAGGAGGCAAATATGCTATGGGGGGTGGACCCCGGGTGAGGTGATGGAAAGCAGCAGGGCTTATTCTATTTTCGATGGACGAATACCTACTGATGTGGCCAAATAATATATGGTGGATGAGTATTGAGTAAGCTGTCGTCGCCATGTCACCATGTAAGCTTCCGCCGCTTGTGGCTGACCGTTTTAAAAAGATTAGCACAATTTTAGCTTCCCGTTAATAGAATACTTCCGTACGCTTTAAGGTACATAGGTAGGTAAGGATAAACACCTTTTGGTGATAAGGCGAAAAGCACTAACTGTAAGTTACGCATCGCTAATTTGTCACACTTTCGATGGCGTTACTCCAGTGTCCAAACTCTGTTCGATTGACTCACCATACCTCAAAATGCCCACCGATAGCGCAAGTGTATTGGAACTCGCCCGAGCAATAGGCAAAGTCGTAAACAAGTTGACGAATGCGGGCTCTGTATTGAGTAACTCTGATCGTCAAGCTCTCGTCATAAATGCCGAGAGACTTGCAATCGCAGCCAGAGAGCCAGAGGAGAACTTGTATTTTCAAGCCACTCATGTATGATTATTGTATGGATGGAAAAAGCAAGAAATAACTGTTGGAAATGTGCACTGACTGCTTTCATCATTCAGACCGCTCAAAATGCTGCCATCAGGACCGCTCTCAATATGGGCATTTTCGATAAGATACCTTTCTCTGGTGGCGGCATCAGTGTGACAGACCTCTCCGCATTACTCAAGGTTGACGAGCGTCTTCTCAGTGAGTCAAAGGCACCTCTAAGAGTGGAAAACTCGACCGTTCATCGCTGATAAGAGGCCCAATCTGTTTAGTTCGAGTCATGCGAGCTTGCACGAGCACTCATCTCTTCCAAGAGACCTCCCCCTCACATTACACGCAAAATGCCTTTTCCGCCATTTTCGTCATCCCCGCAAACCGCGACATGTTGAAGCAAATGTACGACTTCCTTGGCCAGGGAGTGTACGCCATGCCGCGTTTCCTTGAGTCCACCAAGTATCAAAACCCAACCGACTACAACAACAGTCCTTTCCAATTTGGTCACCATACCAGTCTCGGTTTCTGGGAATACTTGAAAGAGGATCCCGAACGTGCGAAAATGTTCAATAGCGGTATGCAATCATTGGCAACAGTTGGCGATGCGACAAGAAGCGCATGGCCCTATCCCTTTGATGAGGAGCTTGGGAAAGAAGATATAAGGGAATCGGATGTAGCAATTGTGGATGTGGGTGGGGGAAGAGGCCAGGCGCTGGAGGCGATCAAGGCGGCCTTTCCAGGGTTGATGGGGAGGATGGTGCTGCAAGATGTGCACGACGTGATTGACGATGCGAAAGCTCGTGGGCTGCCCAGCTTCATTGAGCCCATGGCTGCCTCGTTCTTCGAGCGTCAGCCAGTTAAAGGTAAGCACACTCGAGCTTCTGGCATTGGTGTCGATTTCGTGACTCTTCTTCTTCTCCCTCATGAGAAAGGAGGAGGTTGACTGACTGGGGGCAATCTTCGGGTATTCTAAGGGGCCCTAGTCTACCACTTCCGCCGCATCTTCCATGACTGGTCCGACGACGTCTCCCTTGCAATTCTTCGTAATACGGTTCAAGCTATGAGTTCCTGCTCGCGCATCCTGATCACAGACACTGTGATACCGGAAATAGGTGCATCGCGAGATGTGGCATTGCAGGATATTAATATGATGTGCTTTGGAGGTATGGAACGGACGCAGCTTCAATGGGAGGGTTTGCTCGGGAGGGCCGGTTTGAGCATCAAAAGGTTTTGGGTTAGTGATGGAAATCTGCAGAATGTAATTGAGGCAATACCGCAAATTTGAGATTGGAAAAGACTAGCACATCCCGATTTCCTACAGGTGGGATTTTATTAACGCGCATGGATGAAGGAGAAATCACTTCGTAATTTCGCAACAAGTTTTCTTATCGAGAAGCCTCTGCTAATGCCTCTTCGCTTCCATAAGATCCATACGCACATGTAACATACACGATCAATATATTGGGTCAGATGCAGTATAATCGCAATCCCTACTTGCAATGATCCTCTGGCAGAGCTTCGATGAATCGTCTATCGTGAGGGGCGATGAACGTTGAGGTGTCTTGAACGAGGCAGATTCCTTCGATCTCGAGTGAGGCCCGAGGGCCATGGTAAGATCAAGGCCTATCAAAAGGTGCAAAACTGGATGCATGGACTACGCCATGCCCTCTCCCCCGACTGTTGCGTATAAAGCCTTGTCTGCTGCCCTCGTACTTTCTGCTCCTTTCTCCTACCTTTCTACCTCGTCTCTACTGTTTTGCCACTCGTCTCGCAGTACGCCTTCAGCGCGCCTTCTTGGCTTCTTGCAAGACATACCTCTACGATACCTGGGCATCTCTCCTTATCTATCTCTTCTTTTCCCCCTCTGTATGGTATCGTACCTTAGCTGCCTGTACTGTATTATAGGCGTATGCACTTGCTCGTACATACTCCGTACACGGACTTATTCCGCCGTCCAAAGAATATCTTTGACAATCATCATCGATGGCGATGCTTCTTGCAAAAACCTCTTCCAACACTTTACTTCAGAAGAAAGGACGGCACAAGGTTACAGTATCGTGAGTATATAAAACACCCACGCTTGCTAACGGCCCCGTGTTTCAACCCTAATTTTGCAGCATATTCGAATACCCAGATTATCTCAATCCCCCGCCTATCGGGTTCCTATTTCCATTTCCCCAATCATACCTTGTATCTATCGATCCTGTTTCCTCAGTTTGAAATACCCCGGCTGTAGCTTCTCAAAGACCCTTTCGGGGTCGTACTTTCGCTGAACAGCGAGCAACTTCTCTCTGTTCTTGGGTCCGTAGCCACCGAAAACGTCTTGGGAGATGTACGCGTAATTTTGGTAGATGTAGCGGTGGTGGAGGTTGCGAGACTGGAGCATAACGTCCTTGAATCAGTATCTTCTAACTATTGGTGTGGAAAGGATGTACGAAACCACTCCACCTTTCCTAGGGCGACCGCTTTCTCCATTATCTCTTTGGCAATGCTAATAACGGTATCATCATCCTTGATATCGCCCCACTGAAGGTCGATGTTCATAACTACCCGCCGAAAGCTTGTCAGTATGTGGCAAATGCCTAGGGCTGGGGCGAGCAAAGAACAACGAACGCGAAGGGCCCTTACGAGTGAGAGGAGCATCATGCGGTGAAATTCCGAGAGCATTTCCACCATTCCTGGAGAAGTGAGAGGTTATAGGTGCCGAGATAGGTTGAAAGACAAGTGCAGGCAAGGACCCTTGAATGTTCAAGATTGGCTGTATAGAGTTGTACCAAATACCCAAGATATCCACCTGTAATTGGACGTTGTTTTTGAATGTTGCCGTCATGAAGATTTGCCTGTGAGTTTTTCATGAGCCACCCGTTTACAGGCTGGTAATTCTACGAACAGCTACTAACCGAAATCCGTTTGGCTGGCTGTTTTTGATCTCCGTGGTCAGGTTACTCAGGGTCGTGATCCTCGTGGTATCAGAACTATTCGTGAGCGAGGTGAAGTTTTCAAAGATTTGCGGCTTTGCGATTGGGTCTTTGTACGTATACTCGGCGGAGAAAAAGCATCCCAGACCTTTGACACAGGCAGTAGATAGGATGAGAGCTGCTTTGGGATCTCGGTCGTGGTTCATGTTGAACATGTAAAAGGCATTGTACAAGGAAATGTTCTCAGCGAGTGGGTAGACCGTCATGCCGCCCCACATCAAGCCGTGTTCGAAGGTATCCAGATCAAACCTGATGACTCTTAGATTCAAACCCTGGTGAAAGGAGCTCGCAGCCAAACCTGGTCACAATCCCGAAATTGTTCCCTCCGCCCCGCAAAGCAAAATACAAGTCTTCCCGGGAAGATGAGTTGACATTGACTATCTCTCCATCGGCAAGAACGACCTAAGACGTGCTCAGACGTGGCCAACTGAGCAAGGGACGTGATTGGGAGTAAGGGTATAGGAAACCTCATATTGATTAACATTGTCGCACGCCCATCCGTAGAGGCCAGCAAAGAAGCTTATACCACCTATCTAAGTATTAGCCTAGAGGACTACTAGATTCATGGTCAGTTAGCAACCTCCGAGAGTCAATCCGCCTACACCGATATCCCCATTTCTTCCCCCGGTGACGGCAAGGCCAAGTGTTTCAAGTCTCGAATATACATCTGACCAGTGATTGCCACTGCCGAGTCGGGTCGTCTTTCTATCAAATGACACTTCAATTGTACTCAATTTCTCCAGATCAATTGTAATACCGCCCTGGCTATTTGAAGCACCGATAAAACACGCATGCCCACCGCTTTTAACTGCAAAAGGGCATTTCGACAAACGTATTTCTTTCACAGCAGCCGAAACCTCGTTGGCACTGACAGGAGTGAACCGACATGCTGGCTGGGTTTCTGATTGCTGCTGAGACCAGTATACTTGCTCCTGTACGTATGCAGTAGTGTTGGGTAGGCTCACAGCACCAGGAAACGCATTGGAAAGCTTGCTGCACTACTATCACGGTCAGAGAACATTGAGTCGAAGCAGAAGGGACCTTTAGACTTACGCAAGCACCGCAGCCTGTGGTATCAGGGCTTTCATTTTCCGACAAAGCACATTGGATGTTCAAACTCTGCACAAGCAGACGGAAGATTGCAAGCCTGAGGAACAGTGTCAAACACATTGTTTCAGCAGAGAAAAAGCACGAGTTGACAATTAAACAACTGTTGTTCTTTGGGTTGCGGAAAAATAGATACACCGAACGTTAAAGTCGATCACCAATGTCTCCAACTAAAGTCTGTCAAGAAGAACGAGCTGAACGACCTGGAGTCACAAAACTTGTGCGTTGTCAGACTTCAGCCACATAAGGTAAGCTAGAAGCACGGACACTACTGCAGGCCATGCATACTCCAGATCTGATGGGCTGAGGCGGCAAACAGACGGTTGGAGATAGCCGTTGTGTTTTTTAGGAGTGCCAGCCGTCAGACTCTGGTGATAAGGTATGCAAGAAAGCACTCCCAGTCATGGTTCTAGCACCGATATAACTACAAAATATAGTAGTAAAATGGAAGCAGCACCTGTCACTTCTGGGTGAATTCTTACCCCGCAGCTCGACCGCGCCTTTCTGGCGTTCGTCTGGCGTTCGTCTGGCGTTTATCTGGCGTTTCTTACTGTTCAACACCATGTCTCGCCACTGACTTGAAAGAAAAGAATTTGATGATCGCCTTTTTCGAGGCGGTAATAGCACAAACCCGACGCCATTGCCATTCCTTCCAAGTGTGCAGTCACCTTTCAGGCTAAGCGGTGGGCCTCCACAGCCTCCTCTAGAGTTGAGATCTCGGCATCTTCACCTGCTCTTGTGCCTCGACTTTCCGGTAATGTATCATTCATTTTGGCCCTCAGCGTCTTAGCAAACCCAGGGTCTTCCTCCACTCTATTCTTCTTATCCTCCTCGGAAAGAGACTGAAGCTTTCGCAGATTGACAATTGACGTCGGATTGGTTGCGTTGATAAAAGCTTCCCTTCTCGACTTGGCTCAAGCCATAGTGAGAGGCCCAGGCTCTCCTCTTTTGAGGTCTCGCATGACGACATCCCATACGCGATAGCATTCAAGACACCGGTGATGAGACCGAGGCCGCCAATTGGGTTATCTGAATGCAAAGCGTCGCCTCCAAGAAGTACCCTTCCTTTCCTGGCCTGACTAGCACGTCGCTGATGCAGCACGTATGGCTCCGCATCACAACCTTTAAGCCCTTTGATCCTTCAAGAAACAGCACTACTCTTTCCTATGCTCGGGCTATCATTGCGTCACGGGATCCAGGCAGATCGAGCGGTACGGGGTGTGTGACACGCCACTGCGGTATCCCATCACAATCTTCGCCAGTATATGCAATTACAGCCCAGTCTTCTGGATGGACGATGCAATTCACTGGGTGATATCCCATCCTTTTGAGAAAAGTCATACAAGACATCTGCCCCGATCATTTTCAAATCCGGCCACGTACAGCCGTCAAAGGGAATACACATGATCCGCCTTACGGAGCTGTTGCTCCCGTCGGCTCCGAGCACATATTCAGCGTGGAACAGAAGGTCTCCATCCTTTTCCTTGCCTTGATGGACCATGACTTTAACCTTGTCGCAGCTTGGTAGGTCCTCGATCCCTACACATCTTAACCCAAACCTAACATCGACACTAGGATACTTCTTCAGATCGGCAAGAACCAAATCAGCCATCCTTTCCTGACAAATCACCAATAGACCACCAAATTCCCGTGGCGTTATGGCCAGTAAGTGGCAGGTGCGCCAGCCGTCTTCCATCCCTGTCTCGCCGAGCTGCGCCTTCATTGCTCAGGTACGCATGCGACTGCACAAGCTCAAAGGTACCGAGCGAGCGGAGAGCGGGGATAACCACCGGCATATACACCAGAGCCTCTCGAGGACACGAGTATCAATACCCGCCTGTCCCAACGGTAGAGCCGTCAGTAGCCCAACCGCACCTGCACCGACCACGATCACTGAGTGGTTTTACTGTTGGGAGACATGTCAGACAAGGTGGACATACCGGATAGTGCGCTTAGCAAGTGTCAAAGACTACATCTTACCTGGTCCATGCGAATACTTCCTAGCACAGAAGAAGAGAAGTATCTGATTCTGACTATAAGTTTGTCAGCAGAGGTGGACATCTGTCAGCGTACGTGAGACTCAGAAGTAGGTTCTTTCCGGCAAGAGAACCCGTATGTACCTCTGGCCTCGTATAAGGTATACAGACACTGGCATTGTGCAAAACAAAGGGTTGCTCAGGACCACAAAAAACAAAGGGTTGAGACATGGAATACCAATAAAGTCATTGTCGTGAACAAAGACCGCGCAAGGGCCCCTTAAACCGGGTATCGGCTGAGCCCTGATATCTACTATGCCATGTCATCAACAGAATTTTCCAGTACCCACCGCTCAAAGAGCCACCCCTATTATCGAAAGAACTGTACCCAACAGAATTATACGCTTGCTCCACCTTTTGACTTAGCACTAGTCTGGAACTATGTGCGTAATCACCGAACATATTTTCAGCCGGTGCATGCACGTATAAAAACCGAAATACTCATCCGATGCCCTGACTATCGGTGGTGGGGCTGCAATAGCGAAGAAGAAGAGATCCGTATTTCGATGCCCGATCGCCTATGCTGCCAACGGTGTGTGAGCACTTGGGCAGCCCAAGTTCGCAGGGAATACGTGATCCGAGAAAAAAAAATTATCGAAGACGCGGAGACCAAACATTGGTCAAAAGAGACTCTGAGCAATGCACGAAGGAAGCTCAACCGTGCACAACGAGCAGAGATTCGAAGCCTAAGGGATATGGGTGACAGTAGAGTTGCCTTAGCTGAGCCTGACAGATATGCCAATATCGAAGGCCCAACCGGCGCAGAGATCAGGTCCTAGAAGCCCTGACAGATGAGGTCAAAGTGGATATCGCGAGGTAAGTAACCTCCCGCCCAACGACGAGACTGACCTATACAGAAAAAGCCGATCATCGATCCGAATAGAGCTTAGACCGGAGTCAATGGGGTTTCTATATAATGCCATTTGTTTGAATCTGTAGCCGCCTTCAGCTTCGAAGCGTAGATAATACAGTACGAGTATAACAAACCATAGAAATGAGACTTGAGATTCTTACCTACTGTAGGATTCTATGAATATAACATGCACCAAGCTCAGCCAACACCCTTGCAAGCTTTAGAACCAATGTTTTCAACAGATTAGAGCTAAGCGGCCATACGCTTAGGTTACCCTTAGTTCCTTCACACGTTCACGTACCTCAAGGCACACATTGCACGTGTTATATTCTTCTACCCGTTCAAGATCTACCCTCCATCTTCCACCCAAACCCCAACTATTAGCCCTTGGCCCAGACGCAAGCACACAATACATGATACGCACCGCTCAGACATCAACCTACGAGACTAACAGAAGTAATATTTAACCGCAACCAATACTTTCATCTTACCTGCTGATCGCGTAAAACAGAAACCACCTTATTCAGCAAGATGCCTGAAGATATCTTGGGCCAGAACAGCCTCTCACGATCTCAACGAGCAAAGATAGAGAGCAGACGTCGGGCTAGAAAGGCGACAAGAAAGGCGGTAAGAGAGGCGGCAAAAGAGGAGAGGAAGCTCGAGAGAGCAGAAGAAAAGAAGAATTTGCGATGGATGAACATGCTGGAAACCCGCTTTCAGATGAATGAAGAGGAATACGTGAGTATGGTGATTAGAAAGCGAGTGTTCGAGTACTAAAACTACTAGTCCTTGGTTGATCTTCCGGAAACAGACGACTTAGATGAGGAGCTTCTTGCCGAACAGGCACTCGACGACACCGAATCCGATGACGACAGTAGTGACGGCTTGTCCGATTCGGAAACAGAAACATCAGAGGAAGAGGAGGATGAAGAAGATAGCACGGATGAGGACGATGATTCGGAAGAGGACGGCGGGCCGGAAGAAGACGATGAGTCGGATGAGGATGGCGAGGTGGCGGAAGAAAAATTGGCCGAGGGACGCTCAACCTAGGATGAGCGAGAGGACACCATATCGAGCACGCCCTGGCAATCCCTAGGCATCACCCATTCACCTACGGCGGAGCTCCTTACGGTCGTCGAGGCATTTTCGTACACATGAGCTGTCCATTTCCGGGCTACTCACAGGTGGCTTTTGCTGTCGAGCTTTTTCCTTATGTTTTTTTCCCGGACAATAGAAGTTGTACGATTTCATTCTTCGTCGGGGTGTTGAAGGTTGTAATGGCAAGGTTAGGAGGGACGAGTACGTACAAAAGTCTAAGGTAGCTCATGTTGCAGAAGGTTCCTTAAGGGGGTGGATGGTGGTCGGTACATACCGCATGCTGCTACGCTACTTGTAGCGTAGCGCTTTCAAGAACCTCAAGTGGGCGATCATTTTGTTGTCCTAAGCATTTCGAGTTTCAGCTCCCCGCTCTCTTCGATAGCTATTCTAGATGAACTTTATGCGCTGCTTACCTCTCCTACCGACATTGTGTCGAGTATCAATGCTTCAAGGGTTACTTGCTTGAGGTTGATCGAGATGTCCCATGGCCTTCTACTCGAACATCAGCCCTTTCCCCAGGCTTCGCCCCTCCATAACGTACCTACATGAGCCGTAATGCAGCCTGGGTCCGACACGTCGAGCGAGCCCATATTGTTGGATGATATACCATTCCTCTCCGGCTCAAACCGTCGCCGTTTATGAAGTTGTGGATGCCGCCGAAACCGGGTACAACCAGAAAATCTAATAGATCTTCAAGGAGCTCGGATAACAGCCCATCCGCCAAGTCATGATGCCGTGATCACTTCGCAGACTTAAAGAATCATGCATGAAGTTTCTGTACTCATATTTCATGCGTTCCCCCCGCGTTCAATGGTCAGCTTGGTCTTCGAACGTGCTGTTCCTCCCTTCGCTGACTGGATCAGTCCCTGCTTTTGATTGTCTGAGCTGGTTCTCATCCTACTACATCGCTGAACTTCCTTCTTGTCCCTCTTGAGAATTCCTTTTACATCGCTAATGACAATAAAGTCAATCTAAATTATTCTTGTGGGACGATCGTTGGGTGATTCATCAGCAGCAATGTCAAAGCTCGTCTCCGCTACGCTTATCTCTCGAGGCGAGGTCGAGAAGAGTGCTATGATCCAAATACTCAGCAACAAATGGATTCTCGAAGGGGGTGTTACGTTCAGATTGGCGATCACAATACTTGGAGGCTTCAATCTCGTCTTCGCTCTGTTGGTGATCGCTAATATCATACACGATGCGTGGCCAGCTAGGGTCCGGAAGCTCTCCTTGGATTCCCGGTAAGTCAATAACTTGAGAGACATGCTATTATACCACTAACAATGAATAGGAATCCCAGTCACTCTCGCCTGACGCTACATCCGGCGGAGATGTTCCCATTCATCATATCAATAGCGGTCGTCGTCCAAGAGGTAATATTTATCGGGATACAAAGTAGCACGTTTGAAGAAGTAACATCATTTGATTGTAAAGCGACAGCACAGGTTGTCTGGCCTGGTATGATGTCCCTGATCACAATGCCGTTAGTCCATGTCTAAATGTGAACAGCACTATGGATTGTTCCATACGCGATGGTAGTCTTCGGCCTAGAAACCACCTTTCGATCGCTTCAGAGGGCACGCTTTCATCCCCGGGGGAAATGGAATATTCCTCTTTGTCTTGCTGCCGTGCCCATATTGACACTCCTTACTTGGACTCCCTCCAATTTCTCTCAGAGCAAGGGCCCGTGTCTAGCGAGCTTGATCTGGTGGACCGCAACCTACGCAAAGCTTGGAATTGTCATCGCAACGTCCCTGATCTTCACATACAGTCTTTGTGCTCTTGTGATTACACTACAATTACTAAGGAGACTCCAGACGGATCGCGATGAGCGAATCGCGGCGGCTCGAGTCGTGTATTATCTTGTGCCTAGCATTGTGCTCTTAGTATGATACCCGACCACAAATATAGATGGCTACATGCTAAAGTTGGATAGGCGCTCATCTTACCTTACTACATCTCAATCGCGACCCACAGGCCAGCCATTCGTACATCTCAGATTGCAGAGGTCGCTCTCAACCTTTTCGGCATAATCAACGGTGTCCTCCATGTGTTCCTTCGATCCAATGCGGACAGGTTTGCTATTAGAGCCATGGCGACTCCGTGGTCTCAGAAGCGACGTTTGAGAATCTTCGGACCCAGTGACCTGGACATGAAAATGCATATCAGTTCACCTATCCTTCGTCAGAAAAGCTTCCGCGAAAGTACGGACGAGTTCACGGTACAATCTGAGAGGTATCCAGATGTATTACCAACTCTATTACCAAATCGATCAAATTCATCCAGAGCCCGTTTCGAGCACCTGAACTTTTCCACCGAACCTCCTGTGCCTCAAACAAGCCCAGTCGCACAGCCCCCTCGAGCGATAGCGTCGCGGTCAGCGACGCAGAATCGACCAAATTACTCGGTTTATCCCACCTCTGCATCTGCTATTGTACGCACGTCTACCAGCACGACTATGTCTCAAGACACCGAAGTTCCTATCCAGCCTCCACCTCCAATCTCCCGAGCCCATGAGCGAGGCTTCTCCGGACAGAGTAGCGCTACCGTGCAGATAGGACTCCGCCTAAGCTATTTGCATCGAGCTCTAGACTCTGTTGAGCAAGAACCCGCTTCTCCCTCACTGCACTTGCCCCTTCAGCTTACGTCCTCCTTGCGGCCTTCTTCTACGGGTAGTAGTACCATCTTTACCCAGCCTATGGATCACTACCATGTCTCTAACAATAAAACTCTTCCCATGCCAAACCAACCTAGTAAAGCACAGATTCCTGATCCGGCGTCAATGACCAGATCTGAAGGAGGTCACTCAATCTGGGCGATCGGTGGAACCACCACACCTGAACTTAAGTCCGATGACAGTCTCGTTGGCACAACAAAGCCGCTTCCCCCAGTTCCACTTACCTTACGAGTCATAAATTCTCGACCACGAAGTCACGATGATATTTCCAATATGCAATCGAGGCCTTTTTAAGCTGGACTTACCGATATAGTCTACCCCGAGCTGTACAAATACTTCAGACCATTCGCCTTAGTTTGGTACTTCCTTGTAGTACTTCTGTATAAGATCTTTGCATTGTCTGATACACTGATACTTACTTACCTTTCCTTCTGGATACGGTTGAGGCTTCACACTCACTCCTTGCCTTAGCCTTCTTTCCGGGTATGTTTGGTGGCGTTTGCAGGATTCCTGGGAGTAGGTCAGCGCCTCAATAACTTCCTTCGAGTTGCGCAGATATTCGAAAGCGCTTCTCTACCAAGGACTTGATAAAGGGGATGATTTTCGAGTCTATTGGCGATTGTCTGGATACAGCCGACATGTCACTCAGTACTTCATCATATACACAATATAAACGCATGTGCCTAATAGCAACGATAGAGTAAAATTAGAGAACCGCACAGCAGTTGGGTGCTGTGATGTGAAATGATATCTCGAGTCAGCCTCGGATCTGTAAGCCTTTCCCCCTTGAACACTATCGAGTGAATGGAACTTCTTCCAAAACGAGCCAACACAAACCTCGCGCAGGACCCCGAGCTCTCGACCTGAAATACCAAGAGGAATTTCACCTGACCTTCATGTCCTTTCATAAAACGAAGATCATGCGATACTGAGTCAGATCTGTCGTTGTTGATGCTTGCGCGAACAGCAATTCTGGTCACCGTATCGCAAGCATGGACGAAGCAAATCGGGCAAAAGTTTCCTTCAAGCTCAGGGCAAAGAGGAAGTTCACATCACAATCCCCCGAGCCAGCCCAGTCACCGAACCACCATCTTCCACAGACCCATGACAAAGTAGAACATCTTGCTGCCGATTTAGGGAAAGGTTTCGAAGCTTTTTCTCAGTGTTTCCCGAGCGGCAGCACTTCGGAGTTTAGAGGCGCTGCGGGGACCACGGCAATTTCTCAGGCTTTGACTCCTCAAGTCCAAGCGCCATCTGGCGGTTATAGCTCAGCTCGAGTGACGCTGACACGTCCGATCCACCGTCCTCTCGTCAACCCCAATCAATCTATGGCAGAGCCACCGGCAAAGCGCGCGAAGCGCACCGACAGCTCAGCGATGTGGGAGCGTAACTCATCCAGAGCTACAGACACCGATCGCAAATACAGCTCGACTAAAGAGACGAGAAATGGGCGAGATAGGAGAGACGATAGAGACCGGGACCATCGACGCGAGGACGGAAGGCGGAGATCAAGATCGAGGGACAGAACGGATAAACGGCGGGACAGGAGCCGGTCACAGGAGAGGGACGGGAGAAGATATCGGAATGGCGAGATGGGTGGGGAGAGAGACAGGAGGGATAGGGAGCGCACGACGAGCAGGGAGAGGCATAGGTCACGGCGAGGTGAGCAATATAGAGATTCTGATGAATGCGCCAGGAGATATACTGATTTGTTTAAAGATGCTACTCGCCATCATACCCGCTCGCGCTCGCCACCACGTAAGGACAAGCCTCCCACTCGCGCGCGTTCTCCGCCACGAGATCCGCTATCGAAAGTTACACCCGCAACAACACAGCCTCTGAATCCCACCACAAAGCCTCCACCTCCAAAATCCCTACCCCCTACTGAGCCACGAAAGCCATCTCGGCCAAATCCCGAACGCAACCCCCAAACGGCCATGGCCGATAGCTCACCTCCAGCCACAAACGGTATTAAATCTCCGCCCACCGACTCTAACCCCACCACGGCCATGGACGTGGACTCGGACCCTGAAATAGCTCTCATGCGGAAAATGATGGGCTTTGCAACGTTCAAAACCACGAAGAATACCAAAGTGCCGGGGAACAATGTATACGGTGTTAGAAAAGAGAAGAAGACCGAGTACAGGCAATATATGAATCGCGTTGGTGGATTCAATAGGCCCTTAAGCCCAAGCAGATAGTCATGGTTGAGCTGAGGAGCTTGGTGGCGAAAGGGAGGACAAGTGATGCGTGTATGATATAGAGTGCATCTTCAAGCGTACGCGTCCAGACCACATTGTTTTAGCGGATGTGCTGGCATCGACTAGGATCTCGGTCCGAGGGTCTACTACGAAGGCACTCACGGCCCATGGGTGTAGTAATAACATTGGAGCCTTGTTTCTATAGGATAGCTTTGAAGGTGTCCGATCTCAGGCCATAGTCCTTTGTGGGTGAAGCCCCCTTATACAACATAATCATGACAGAAATTTTACCAGAAAGATTATTTTTCCATTTCCGAACGGCCGAGTTCGTATATTTGTGAGGCGTTTGTCCAGCAAGCCGCTGCATTTGAACGGTATCTGGCCATAACTCAGAGACTACAGCTCTGGGAAGCAGTTAGGGTTTACGTAGATTTGACTTCACAAGCGAGAACCAATTCAGTTGACATCCAATATACACTCTGCATATTATACGGCATTAGACAAGAGTATTCCGATGAACGGAAACCACCCCTCATACGTTCTCCATATCTGCTACGTCCTCTACAGAATATGATGCTACAAATGTCCCACCAACCGGTTATGATTCCCTAACCTCTACCAGAATCTATCCCTACAAATCTTTCACTTCTACAAATCTTTCCTCTCATCTCCCTTCCTCCCCAACCATCATCACCATGACCGACACCTCTCTTCCCCACCGCCGCATCCACAATCTCCTTCTAATCCAAAAACTCCTCACCCTCCGCGATGGCGCCTCACCCTTCACTCTGATTCTCGACTCGGTGGAGCAATCCGCCAAGCCTCTTGTGAGACACTATGTTTTGAATGCTCAGGTTTGTATTTTTCTTCTCTCTCATGGGTGATGATTTCAATTTTTGTTTTCTGGTTTCGAATTGGGATTTGTGCTGAGATGTGGGAATAGCTATCAAAGACGAGCACCGTCTTCATATCATACGAGACCCTTTCTCCCCCACCTGGGGTCACGCATGCTGTGAAAGCTCGACGGAAAAAGCACGAAGCAGTGCAGAAGGAGGTTCTGGAATTTTGCTCGCAGTCAAAAAGTTGCACTCCCCCTTTTTCCCCTCTATGAGCAATACCCAGTCACTAACATTCCCTCCCCACAAAGAAACCCTAATCATCATCGACACCCTCCACCCCATCTGCACAACCCCCACCGTCCGCCTCCCCGCCTTTCTCTCCTCCCTCCTCTCCACCCCCTACACAACCCTTCTAGCAATCTACCACACCGACATCCCGCTCCCACTCCCCCTCCACATCCCCGCCTCCGTATCTCATAACCCATACGCACCCTCCCCCCTAACCCTCCTAAAATACCTCGTCACCACAATCTTCACCGTCCACTCATTCTCCCACGTTCTAGCCAGGAAACGAGCAAAGGACAAGTCACTCCCGGAACCTGTTTTTGGTCTGGACGAGGAGAAAGAAGGGGTAGTGGCGGGGATGGGCGGCAATGGCGATGGGGGCCTGGTGCTGGAGATGGAGTACAGGCGGAAGAGCGGTCGAGGTGTCTTGGAGCAGTTCTATTTCCCCACTGCCACCACCGACCCGAAGGGAAGAATCATCTTGTTAGACGACCACCCCTCTTTCCGCAGAGAAGTGTCACCTCCGGAAGAAAGGGGGCGGGGGCCAGAAGCATCAGGCGCCACCTTCGAGCTAGGAATTACGGAGGCGCAGAGAAAGGTGAGGGAGGGGGTGGTGCTGCCGTATTTTGATGCGCAGAAGGGGGTAGGCGTGGGGGGGAGGATTCTATATGAGATGGGGGCGGAGGATATGGACGATTTTGATGAGGAGGAGGATGAGATATGAGTGTTGTCGATGGGAGGGTGTAGAGGACGTGGTGTAGATGTGTAAGGATGGGGTTTTCTATATGGGTGGATGGGCTGGTTGTTGGTGTTGGTGTTGGTGATAGGGAAGGGTTTGGGGATCTCCAAGGTCCATAGATGCAGTTGAACAGGTATATTCCTTGAAGAACTCACTGCTAAAAACTGCAGGACCCAATCCCCATGACGCTATTCTACGCATGGGAAATTCTTCGCTCACAGGGGCATCAAAGGTCCACTGGAGAGATGACATGAGGCAAAACTGCTGATGAGACCGAGAGCAGTGGCAGAAGATCCAGATCCGAATTGATCTGATCTAAATGCACCGTATGATAAATTTTCCTAGAAATCTTTGCTAACAAGTATCCATCTCAACGCCTCGCTCGCACAAATATCGCCTTAGGGGTATCTTCCATGCTACCAGCAGTACATAAGGAAAACATGATGTATGCAACAGAATTCGTAGCTAGACCCAGCCCCGGAGCTTCAAGCCATCCCTAAGAATTCAAGGACAGATAATGTAGCTCACGCAAATCGAAGAGACTGCCCATGAGGTTTCCGCTTCGGTAGCATTGTATATCCTCCCAAGCGGTACGTATTCTGCCCAAGCTGCCCGAATCAATACGACCATCGATGTCAATGATTTTTGTGGCGAAGGCGATGGTAGAATTTGTCTCATATGTAATGCAGTTGTCTGGGAGAGTTTGGGAGGAAGCTGAGTCTGAATCTGTGATAATCTGGGGTAGGGTAGAGGTACCGGGTGGGATGGCACAGGTGAAGAGACCCTTGTCAGTGTTGATGGCGACAACCTAAGGTGGATTAGCTCAACGTATAGTATGACCAGCTTGAGGTCAGACTCACCTTAACGCGCTTCTCTACCAGAACATTTGAGGCACCTCCGTTCTGAACATACAGCCTCGAATAGCTCAACACATCCCCAACTTCAAATACACCGCCCTGGACCATCTGAGGGAATCGTAAGGAGGTACTCCCTTTACCTCCTTCGGCTGCGCCCATCTTTGCACTACTGCGTCCCGGCTTTGCACTGCTGCGTCCCGGCTTTGCATTATTTCCTCCCGCCTTCGCACCACGCCCTCCCGCCTTTGCGCCTTTCGTAGCCGGCGGTTTCGCCTTTTGTCCCCAGTATTCTTCGAAGTTCTTCTCCTTCCAGTCATCGAATTCGCCTTCGGCGCGTTCCTCCATTGCTTGTGCTGCTTGCGCTAGCCATTCAGGATCCATGCGGCCGGCTTTAAGGTCAGCTTGATGTAGGCGGACGGCTTGTTGCCAGTCGGGGCTGTATTTGAGCCATTCCTTGGTAGGAAGGCCTTCGCCGTCGACTGGGATGTGAGCGGGAATGAGGTTTCGGATTCGGGCTTTGTCGTTTTCGTCAAAATGAGCCCAGGTAGCTGGGTCGGCAAGGAGTTTCTTGACTATACGTCAGCGAGGTGAGGTGAAGTAGTAGGTTTTTGGTGAGGTCAGATTGCAGACTTACTATCAGGTCAGCGCCGACAAGAATGGAGTCCGGACTAGTCAAGATGTCGTTGCCTTTTGCCATCTTGTCTTTAGATGAAGCTTTCTTGAACGAATCGTACTTCGGTAGAAACGCGAAGTGGATCATGAGCTCCCGGGCGCGTTCGTAAGTGTTGTATTCCAAGTCGCGCCCGATTCGCGCCGATTCAAGGTGCTCCTCTTGATGTTTTGACTCGTCAAAACCCCAGGGCACAGCTTGAAACCCCGATTTTCTGCCGGAGTTCTCTTGGACCCATACCGCCCAGCCTTCCCCCCCATGAAAGAAGAACCATGTAAGTTTTCCACTGATCTGCTTGAGAAAATGGACGATGCGATCGGAGGGAGATACTGAAGGCCCGTCCAATGCATATACAGTGGTGCGTTCGGATAATAAGTTATTCCGTGGTGCCATGATGTTGGAAGATGACGGATGATTGTTTGACCGAAACACGATGATCTAACGCTTTGTGGAACAAGCTAGGGCGGCAGGGCTTAGCTCGATTAGCTACTCTACATGCCCTACCTTATTCCATACTACGCTAATGGCCGAAAGAGTGACTGACAGGGGAGCTACAACTCTTAAACTCTCGGCATCAGACACAGTTGTCTTCAAACAGTTCTGTCCATATTATACTCTAACCGTTTCTTGACCCTGTTTGGGAAGGATCGTTTCAACTGTTCGAAAGTTCCTCCGAGCCAGAGTCCCTTGCGACAGACTTGCAAAGGGTTGTATGGAGACAGCATGGTTTTATCGACACAGATAGCGAGGATTGATGGCATGTATCTCGCAGATATGCTGTTTATGGTCACCTTTACTAATTTGTTTTGTAGGCCTTATGCTGGCGGCCTCGGTCGATGATGAGCAGGTACATCTCTACCCTAGATCCCTCGTCCAGCCATAATATGGCGAGTAACAAGCGGCGCAACAGTCAGAAGCTGAGCTCTCCGAGCCTAAATCAAATGCGAAGATGGTTATACGGCGACTGAACCGCAACTCCGAGCCCCAAGCCAGCATAGAAGCGGGCAAATACACTCTCCAGTACTTCGCCCCTCTTCCATCGTAATGCACAATGTCCACTCATGCGCCCCTCCACCACCCCAAAACCGCACCAAGCCCCTCTAACAGCTCCATGTCCAGCTACTTAATCTCTGACTCCCTCGTCTTCCTAACAATCTGCGACCGCTCCTATCCCCGCAAACTAGCCTTCACCTACCTCTCCGACCTATCCAACGAGTTCACCACCACCTACCCCTCATTGCAATATAACTCGCCCACCTGCCGCCCCTACGCCTTTGTCGAGTTCGACACCTTCATGCAGCGCACGAAAAAAACATACCAAGACAGCCGAGCGTCGCAGAACCTAGATAAGCTAAACGATGAATTGCGAGACGTGACGAAAGTAATGACGAAGAATATCGAGGATCTGCTGTACAGAGGGGATAGTTTGGAGAGGATGGGGGAGATGAGCGGGCGGTTGAGGGAGGATAGTAAGAAGTACAGGAGGGCGGCCGTGAGGATAAACTGGGAGTTGTTGCTCAAGCAGTATGGGCCTATTGCGGGAGTGGGGCTGGTGATGATAATACTTATTTGGTGGAGGTTCTTCTGAGAGGCGTAATAGGGGGGAGGAAGTGTAGCATTGCTCACCCGAATAAAACATCTCGGCAGGACCGTCTTTCGAGAATCCAACACCACTGATGACGGAACGATAATGTGAGAAAATCGAGCGTTGGAAAGCGCTCTACCTAGCCTTGAAGTCCTACCATCCAAATAACCCCATCCTCCAGAGGTTTGCTTGCCAAACAATTCCACAATACCGGCACGACCGAACCAAACAAAAGATCCAGTCTCACCACCCTTTGGTTGATATATCGTCGTTATACAGGGGCTACTATCGCACGAGAAGTCTCATTGGCATATTGAAAGCATGGCATGTCAGCAAGGTAATTCACCGTTTGCATCAAGTACAATTTTCGGATAGCAAAGGAACTCTCTCATTCATTGGGAGACATCAACGAATACACAAAGGGCCACTCATACGTTCCCCCTTCCACTTTTCTAGAAATACATGTGTCAATTTAGCAGTCCTGCTCGCAGGACAGTTGATCTCAGGGCCCCAATCACCATCTCATCCTCCACGTCAGTCCATCAGCTCCAGAGCCGCCCTGGCCTCCATGGCCTTCGCCCTAGATCTCGGCGTCGGTTTCGAAAATGATCCCGAGAGGGGCGTGCGTACGATCCCAAGCTGTTTTTTCCGGGCCTGGAACGTCCCAGTTCCCATCCTCGACTGGCTCGTGCAAATAAGATCCATCGAAGTCGAATATTCGTCTTGGCTGTGATGACTTCTTGGGTTTTCGCTTAGGCCGTCCCTCGGTCGTTCCCTCCAGGGCCCGCCATAGCTTGTCCGTGCCAGGAACTGCTGCTTCGATCTTGCCCAGCTCGTCGATGAGCTCTGTCATTGCTAATGCCCCGCTGGCCTGCTTCTTTGGCTTCGCTGCCGTCTCCGGTCCTCCTTCCGCCGCTTGCTGCCGCCTCAGTGCTTCCTCTTGCTCCTGCCCCCAATCTGCAAAATTATCTTCCGGGATCTCCATTCCGAGAAGTTCCATTCGTTCCCTCGTCTCTGTTAGAGCCTTGTGAGCGTCCCGGATGGGAGTCTGGTGGTTGTTCTTGGCGGTCTTTTGTGCTTTGCTAGTCTTTTCTCCAAGACGGTAGTACGAGGCGCCCGCGACCCTTGCACGTTTCTGCATGCTGAGAAGGGTTTCTGTCGCCGCCACGAGTTGCCATATTTCGGTGAAAACGTTAAGCTGACTCGCGTCGTCGTGGCTGGTGTTGGTGGCAGCTTTCTCACTGAGGCTGACGGTTAATTCTGTAACATGAGCTCTGTGACGCGACAGGCTCCTTAGCATGGCCTCTATGCGTGGGCGGGCGATATCCTGCCGCTTTCGCAGCTTGTCCCAGGCAAGTAATGCAGGACCGCCAGTACGGACGGCTATAAGCCGGTCGTTCTCCCTAGCAGCATACTCAGTTCTCAAAGCCTCCTGTTCCTCCATGCTGGTTGGTCGAACAATCAATTTGAGGCAGAATAGGAAGATAGTCTGGTGCTAGAAAGTTGAAGGACTAGATGGTAACTGAACAAGTCGGAGAGAAAAGGGGGTGAGTTCCTGAGCGGTCAAAGGCGTTCTTTCCGATTGGTAGTGTCTTGATCTTGACTATCGGCGATCAACAGGCGCACAAGAAAAGCGAGTTCAGTACTGAGATGACTGACGACCAACCGAACAAACGGAAAAAGAAGATCAGAGTGTTTATTTATTAAGAGCGATCAGTCCGATCGGAAGATTGGCGACGTCTCTATGCTGCGAGCTTTGTTCAAGTCAAAATAGTATCAAGAACTAAGCGAACATGAGTATAAACGAGGTTGAGGTTAAACGGTGGCAAGAAGGGTTGTTATAGGTTTTAGCGCCGTCTGCAACGAAGTGTTAGCGATAATGAATTGTGGTGATCGTTCATTTCCAATCAGCGTTAGACTGCCGACTCTTAACACCTCATTCTGACATGATCTCAATCCTAACTTGCTCGATCATCGTTTGATGTGGTTGAATATTGCACATTTCTTAAATAGCGTCTATTTCTGTGAACTTTCAGACAGGATATGGCTCTTGATATATGGAAGGGTCTTCAAGCAAGAATTATGAGTAAGGGCAGATATACAGGCTCAGGGAAGACGACGTTGACAACCGTTTGAATTCTTAGCAACTGAATGGAAAAGTGTCTATACCAGTTCATCTCATCACAGTAAAACCCAAGATGCAAACTTACCCTATTTCCGCTTCTTCGCCGCACCCTTCTCCGTCCCAGTGACTTTCTCTGCCGCTTTGGCATCTTCACCAGCCGGGGCAGCCAAGGGCTTGTTGGCAACCTTTTCTTCCACCTCCTCGTCGTCGCCTCCTTGCCCAAATTCGTTGACTCTCTTATAGTCGACTTTGTAGGCCCAGCTCTGGTAGAGGTAGACAAAGAAGATAACGTCGTCTCGGAGGGTAGCGAGACGATGTAGGGTTGGCATCTTAATTGTGAAGGCGAATAGATCGTCGATGAAGGTGTTCAAGAACTTGTAGGTCATGGCTTTAGCCGGCATATGCGCAACGCTCTGTTGTGAAATGGTTAGCAGATGAAGCTGTAGCATAGAGAGCTGGTGAGATTACGGACCTTTAGTCGGTAGTTGATGTACAGACTCGGCACCATCATCAAGAATCCATACGCATACACGCTGCCTACAAGTGTAGTGATGACAAAGCTATACCAACTCTTGTGTGAGTCGTAGAGTACACTGTATACAGCGTAGGCGCCAAGCAACGGTATTGCAACGAGATAGAGATATCTGAACGCAATCTCATCGTACTCTTTAGTCTTAGCTTCGGTTTCTGAAAGCTTGTGCTTGTCCTCGAAAGTGACCTTGTACGGAAGCCAGGATCCTTCTACTGCCGGGCGGAGTCGAACATCAACGGTCTTCGTGATCTTCCAGGCTTCGAGTAGGATACCCATGCCTTGGCCGAAGAGGATCATCCATGAGGTTCCATCGCTATTGTCAACAAGATAAAGGAAGATGATAGTCTGCATGAAGACGTTGGCAAGAATCGTTCGAACGGATATACCGACGTTGTCTTTCTTGTGGCGCCAATGAGACTGCAAAAAGCCAGTTAGACTATGCTTTTGACAGAGCGGATAGAAGACTTACAATATCGCTTTTAAAAGCAAGGGCCTCGAAAATCATGTGAAGCACGCTCACAATTGCTGTAGTCGAGAGCAAGTAGACGTTTGTATCGATTAGCACTCGCTTGAATTCCTCAAATTCGCTGCCATCTCCACCTGCAGGCATGGGTCCACCACTCGCAGCTTGTTTATGGTTCTGCTTCATACCCTCATCTATACTTGCGTAAAGACTGAATTTCCAATTGTTCAAATTATTCAAAGTTATGTGAAGAGGCAAGGTCTTCACGGTGGAATTCAGTTCGGTCATATGGTCTCTGAGCTGCCAGAAGGTGTTTACGAATAGGATTGGGTAATACCATCCATTCTGACCAGAAGCATCTCGAGCTCCAGTGGTCTCAAGCTGTACATGCTGACGAACGGCTGGATGCATGCCCGCATAGTTCTGAGTCCCAGAGTCGGGGATGAATGACATGGTAAAGTTGGGGTGGTAATAAGACGCAAATACAGGGCCTTTGTCCTCCTCTTTCACTTCCCCATTTGCGTCTATAGCATCACCCAAGAGTTTTCTTGTCTTTGCAACTTTCTTTTTTGGCAGCACATGATTCAATGGGCGAAAGAAGTGGAGAGCATTGGAAACATTATAGTTCTTGGTGGTCGGGTCAAGAGGGTGACCTTGCAGAGCGATGTAGAAGTGGGCCCATAAAGTACCGTTCTTCTGCACTTCTGTAGGCACTGCAATTGTTGCATCGATCTCACGGTTTTCTTTCCATTCGCCAAGAGTGAAACCCTTCTCTTCCAGGACCAGAGCATCTCGCTTCATGGTGCTCAACGCCGGCATGGCCAAGGACGGGGAGACATAGATGCTCATGTCCAAAGTACTGTTCATGGGCCATATCGGTGCAATCATCTGCGGTATTGGGTTGTAGTTGGCTATTGCGTCACTGCCATCTGGCCTCGCCTCAAAGGCAGGTACGCCAGAGCTCCCAGTGGTACTTGCACCTTTGTTACCTCCAGTGAAATAGGAGATTGCGTACTGTGCGGCAAGGAAGATGATAATGCCTTGACCCACAGATTTGACTGTAGACTAGATGTTGTTAGCATTGATCTATAGCAAGCCAAGGAGAGTCAAGATGACCAAGCTCTCACACTCAATCCAGATTCCTGGTCTGCTCCTGCGCCAGCAGCATCACCGGGCTGGACTGCTCGAGACATTCCGATACTCCCAGACAGGCTGCAAATTCTGTTGACGTTGGCGGCCTCGAGGATTTGTACTGTAGGTTGGAACTTGGAGGACCCTGATCGACGATAGAATATGGCACAGTATCTAGCGGGGTTTCCACATCGATATTTAGTAGAATTCGAGATGTCTGATCAGAATGTCATAACAACATGGATCAATTGATTTCGTTTTAGTCGGTGATCAGATGGTCAAATTGAAAGCGCTCTCAGGCTTACTACCGCACTGTAGAGGTGGTCGTGCCAGGCTTAGGAACTCCTTAACCCAGAGTATTTCAATTACTACAACACCCTAACAGACGAAGTGGCATTTTGCATATGATGAATCGTTATTGGTTCAATTCCATCTCTCTGTGTCCAAGTCCTTGATCGCTCAATGTTTTCGAATGGGCTGAACTAACCAATACTGTTTGAGGGTAAAAATGTCTTTTTGTCGATTGAGAAATAATTATAGTGACCGATTGTTTCAACGGCTTTTCACACCCCTCTGTTACAGTTCTGGCATCCACCTACTCGGCATATACTCTAGACCACATGCAAGAATCCACAGGTCTTTCTTCCAGCCATCAACCAAAGAAACGGAATTGTCGACAGCACCGCTTGAAGACACAGCTCACAGGAGAATAGAGCAGATACAATGACTAGGAACAACTGTGACAAGCTAAGCGCAAAGCTCTACATTTCTCCTTCATTCAAGTACTAAGAGATGTTTCGAAAGAACTTGCTCAGGCCAGAATCACCGGGACTTGCTATGATCTCCACTTCGCATGGCTCCATTGTAGGGTGGAGGTTCTATGGAAATTATGGCTTCATGTCGCTCTGATGTGGACTGGATCAGTGTATATAAAGCAGAATACAGACAATGCTTGCCCTCTAGCTTGCCCTCTACGGTGAGGAAAAAAAGGTCTTGTTTGATACGGGAATACGCCTCGTAGTACGAGTGCCAATGGTAAGGTAGCACGAGCGGGTACATGGAGAGTGGCAGGTCAGCGGCAGCCCTTTGCGTCCGTACGTTGAATGTCGTGAACGCTGAGACCGCGTCCGGATTGCCCAGCACCCGGTGTTTCCTCCATTGCAGACGGCGAGGTCACGAGGGTTTGTTGTGGCAGAACGCTTGATAACGAAGGAAATGTTTGAAGAGGACTATTTATCCTCGGTTTCCCAGATAGAGGATTCAGAAAAGACAAAGTGGTAGAGTTTACTCTATAATTGGGAGTTCGATGGGTGTGGTCTAGCAAAATCAATGCACTCTAATGAGAGTATATTGTAAGTTTGGGAATTGGTTTTTTTTGCCTTGGCTTGATCAGGATTCAGGAGGGGAAGATCGGGCACAAGAGAACAGTAGAGTTTGACTGATAGAAGAGAGGTGTCCAAGGATTAGACTTGCATACATACGTACTACCTTTTTTCGAGCTACGATTCGTATATTTACGTGTTTAAGGGGTCGAAAGGTTGCTGTTGGTCTTATCATTGCATCAATCTCTAGTCTTGTGTGAGTCTATCAGACAATTCAATGTACCTTACTGACCGGTAAGACTCAACGAGGACAGCATTGGTCTCTACTCTTATTATCACTCCACCCTAAGGAAAGTACTTTAGACAAGGTGCTTCGCTATGATAATCTGGCGTGGTCGATCTGCCTTCACTAAACCTCAGCCCTTCCCGCATGAAGTTTGGCTCTGTTTGTCTATACCCAGCATCAGCGACAATTCCATTTATCATTTCTCACCATTTTCTCATGTGTTAAACGGTCAGCAAGACAGACTTGTAGATACTCTCCTTGGCGTTCTTACCTGCACCTTCACAACTGTTACGGTATCTCAAGCGGCATGGCTTCTGCACTCTCAGTATCTTCAGCGCACGGTTCAGAGGTATCTCGCCCTTCGAGCAGACCGTCTGGAGGTCCAGTCGTCTGCGTCTTGTACACACTGTTTACAATCACTACATCGGCACCCCCACTGACTGTTCTCTAGTTGCGGCTCGTCTCCTGGGTCGTCCCCCGCACATCTCGCCGCAGCCCGATCACTAGCCCAAGCGTTCCATGCACATCAAATATCACTGGTCTATGGAGGGGGTACTGTTGGCATAATGGGAGAAATTGCGCGGACGCTCGTGTCATTGTCCGGAGTTGAAGCAGTGCACGGCATAATACCGGAGGCGCTCATCAAGTACGAGCAAAATGGAGCTAGTGCTACAGACGCGAAGAACACGATAGATAATCAAGTATACGGCCGGACCACGGTGGTGCCGGATATGCATACACGAAAACAGTTGATGGCAAAGAAAGTCATGGAAGGCGGGCCTGGCAGCGGGTTTGTCGCACTTTCAGGCGGGTACGGTACCTTGGAGGAGTTAATGGAGGTTATCACGTGGAACCAGCTGGGGATCCATGGCCAGGGAATTGTAGTATTCAACGTCGAGGGTTACTACAATGGCCTCCTACAATGGGTCCGGACTGCCGTCAGCGCTAGGTTCATTACACCAGGCAATGCCGGGATACTGGTGGAGGCGCTTGATGCGGAGGAAGTGGTGACACAATTACGAGAGTACAAGAATTCCGAAGATAGGATGAAGCTGGATTGGAACCAGCAGTGACGTCGCTTTCTGGGCCTGGTTTGTCCTGTTATTACAAGCGCGCATAGCACGGTGCATTGCTGGAGCAATTAGATCAGGGGCTTCGAGGAAGATATTGTGGATAAATGGCTTGTTTTCAATCAATGCTCTAGGTATCTACCTCCATGGAATCCCCTGCTGCTTCTGTCGTGGTGGTCTCTGCAGGCGCGTCAGTGCTCTCTAAGGTAGCTTCCAACAGTGGCTGTATCTCCGGCCCGTCATAGAGCTTGAAACTCTCAATCTTCCTCTTCCCATCCGGTCCCTTTCCTATTATCCCCACGGTAGTGTTCTCGACGGTCAATTCCTTATCTTGTGACAAGCTCTCTTTTAACGCACGTAGCCCATGCTTCAAGAGTTCCTCTCTACTTGCAGATTCAAATTCATCAAGATGCCTCTCCAAATAAGTCCTTGCCATCTGACTTCTTGCCCCTATCGCACAGGCTACCATTTCCTGCGTCATCCCTGACGGCTGGAACTCAAAGAGGTGGGGTCCGGTATCGTCCACGCCTGCGATGAGTAGGCCCACCCCATATGGTCGCTTGCCATATTGCTGTGTATTCGTTTGTGCGCGCTCACCAATCTGATTGACTATACGCTCGATAGGAACAGGTCGGCCGTAGGTCATTTTGGAGCCGAGGGCTTGTTGCTTCATGAAATTTGAGAGGACGCGGGCATCGGACGCAAGGCCAGCCAGAGCGACACCAAAGTGCTCATCGACTGCTATGACCTTTTTCTGATATGATGAAAGCTCTTCGGCATTGCGCTAGAATGCGATCAATTAACCCACAAATCCAGAAATAAAAAACCGAGCTTCAGGACCGTATACCTTCAGTGCTATCAAGACAGCATGTGTCTTGCTGACTATTCCCACAACTACTGATCCCTGCTTCACTGCTTCTGAGGCGTATTCAACTTGAAATATACGACCTTGGGGCGAGCTGGTCTCCTGGTGAGCGAGGTTCTTCGGTCTAACAGGTACTACTCACAAGGTCACAGAGTCGTTGTCATAATTATTTCTGAACATGGTCGGTATTTCAGAGCATCAAGGTATTACTCTGAGCTCCGAAGGTGTTATTTGTTGGAGGAGGAAGGTCAGAAATGCGCGGTATGGTGTTGAGAGAGCTCAGGCAATGAAAGGCGACGTGAACTCGTACAGGGGTGTGACCAACCCTTGCAAGCGCTAAAACGGCCAAGTTCCGTTGAAAGGCGGCGACGATGGAACGATTCAGCTTCAACTTAGAATGAGGAATTGATTACGCTCTCGATAAAGCAACCACACAAGTATCCGTATTTCCGAACTCGCTGAAAGCATATCGAGATCCAGCGCATGCTGCCCAGCACCATTTCACCGCAGCGCTGAGTGCACGCGACCGGAGCTATGGCCGCGGGTCTCAAAACCATCATCGCCCTCTCCTTCGTTCGTATAGAGAACTCCCTGTTTGGATTTGATTAAGGCTTGTTTAACTCCTCCAAGGTCCTTGCTATCGGCTTTCTCCTCGTTATCCTATCGTCCGCGCTCTACCACAATTACCTACCCCTCTTGGTCGTGGCTACATACATCCTCGCACCTCTACCTAATTGGATATGTGGGAGATGCTCGAATCCAGATGACTTTATGGAGAGCGCTGGAAATGCGGTAGTAGACTTTGGGAGGTTTTGCACTGGGTTTCTCGTTGTGATGGGTATTGGTAAGGCTTCTCTGTTGCAGCAAATTCCCTTCTGGTAATATAATCGCTGACTACCTTCGTTTAGCCCTTCCAGTACTACTAGCACACTGCGGCCTCATCCTTATCCCGGCTATGGTCATGTCGATAATCGGAGGACTTTTGATCTATGGAACTATAATAAGTTTCACGATGTTTTTCCAAGAAGAGCAAGACTTCTAGGTTTCAGGGGTCATGACTACGTTGTGGTAGATTGGCCAAAGTAGATCAGGTCTCTGCGGATCACCAGCATGTCGTCTCTTTTGGCATTCAGCGGTACTGGGTCCGAACAATTTAAAGGGCTTTTCTATGAGCCCGGGCCCTTACCATCACTCTTTACTTTCGAAGGATATATGTGCTCATGGAGACTACGTTTAAGGGCTGCGCACTGTCAAGAACTACCTACCATGGTGGGCAGGATTGTCCGCCTCATGTAGATGAAATTTACACAACGGAACCTTCAAATAACATAGCAGACAGCCTTATAAATTCTTTACAATCACAACTAGGCGTTGATGTATTGATCTCTATCAACATGATCATTGATGTAATATCAAAATGCTAATGAGTTTCGGACTACCTATTTGACTTCTATAGATATCTTGATTACAGCATACCCTAGTTAGATAGGTACATTATCTAGAGTACGAACGCGGTCTCGGCACGCGTCTGGCGACTTTCGTGCTCAACATGTCTTCATGCTGATTGTAGAATATTCAATTGCCTGGCACAAGATGCGACAGTGATTCAATGGAGATTTGGAATGGAAGCATTGCTTTCGATGATTCCAGGAAGGCGATTGATGGTGAGACGATCGGTTGTTCTGTTGAGGAAATGCTAATCAAAGCACAGATGTCCACCTTATGAGTCATGGGGATAGTCCACGGCCATGTCTCTCTGTAGACTCAGAGCTGAATTTCTTGTCTTTGGTAGACGTCGCAAGCATACCACTATACCTGGCAGTGGGACCATCACTAGACGTATGTGTGCATAGTGAGGCAACACAGCAATGGATTGTGGACTCTCTATTCCCCACAAGGGACAATGAAGTCGATCCAGATCGTTCTGAGGAACCACGGTGGCTGCGTGCAAGTGGGCAATTAGAGCGAGGCATTCTCTTGAAAGTCACCGACAGGGCAAGCAATGGCATCAACGCGAAGCCGAACATCACGGAATTACTGCTTTATGCTACTGTTTCGCCGGCTGCAGGTACCAAAGTACATCTACCGTCCCCGATACCTTCATCGCCTGGCTCGTCAGTTCTTACATCTACTACAGAGGCGACGCACATGGCAACCGTTTGGAAGATCCATGCTCTACCTCTCTCTTCGCAGCTTCTCACTCACGCTGCCCGAATAGAGTCGCCTTTGGTTCCCGAGTCAAATGTAGCGCATTTTCTTGCGCCATTCGTAGGAGACGACACCAATATTCACAAGCCGCCTTGCAAACGGAGGGAAATTTCTTCCTTATTCGAGGATGCAGCGCAGCAGAGTAAACGGCTCAAAAGGCGTGGCGGGGACCGTGTTTCGAAGGCAATGGCAAATTTCGATAGAGTCCCCACGGATACACGGACTGTAGAGCAACTTAAATCCGCCAATCTTACAAAAGATACCTCTAACCCTTGGCCAGTGGCGACAGGTAGCTTATCGCGAGCATCTAGCACAGTCTCAACCCAAAGCCTTGAGCTGTCCCGACCGCCGTCTAGATGGGAGACGTTCATCAACGGCAAGCGCTCTTCTTTGCATCGCGTTGAAAGTACTTCTTCGCCACGAGAAACCTCCAGCGTTTTGGATTACGACATGAGTATTGAGCAACAAAACAAATCCTCACTCACAAGGATTGTAATGGCTGGGATGCGAGTGCACGGCCTTCAGCAGAGAAAGAAATCAAACAAGCTTCAGGCGAGCGGTGAGGTGTCTGCTGGGAATCTCGAGTCGCACATTGTGGCTACTTCAACTGAAGAAGAAAGCGAGTACAAGCTTGTTTATCACCAGACTTTCAAGGCTGCTTCTTTTACTTTTCGCCTGCACATGGCTACTATGCTAATCACTCAAGAGGCAATGCGAGACGCCGTCGATCGTTTACTTGCCCTATTCTGCACCGATTCTGATGGCTTTGCCACAAGCAGCATGACAGCAATGGGTGGCCAAATAGTGAACCCTTTTGACCTTCCAAGTGCCAGCGCCTTGATTGCGGGCTCTCCTAAGGATCAGAGTGCCTCAACCGCTGAAGAAGAACCATTAGATGTCTCATGCCAGTCGGCGGATATCTACTCTAGTTATCTCAATCGACTAATATAGCCAAAGTGCTGACTGGATCTGCTAAGTTGCTTCATTCAAGTCAAATTGCATATCTGACTTCTGAGCATGTTTTTTATCCAATTCTCTCGTTTATGTCGCACAGACTGAGATGCAATCCACGGACTAAATGCTTTTGTATGCAACAGCCGTAGAGTATTGGAAGGATCGAATTATGTGCTCCAGCCGGGATGGTTCGTCAGATCATGGTCTGCACGACATGAGACCGACATTTTCAATACACAATAGTGTATCTGACGAATTATCATCCACAGATCAAACAGGATTCCTCCTCGTTAAGATCCTTTACAGTGCATTTATGTACAGTCAGAAAAAAAGCTCTGGAGGTGAAGAATCTTCTATGATGTTGCTCAATTCGATACTTACCGCAGTACTTTGAAATAGGTCTAACCTACGTATATAAGGCAAGCGCCATTAGGAGGATATCGATCTTGACATGCTGTGCGAGCCTACTTCCATATCTCGATAAATTACTCAAGGTTGATCGAAAAATGAATGGACAAGGAATCGAGTGACGGGGATGGGGAGTGAGGCGAGTGATGGCAAGACGATGAACTTCTTGAGTCTCAGCTTTTTATCTCATGAGCTAAAACACTTGCTTGCGAAGTATCCATGTATCAACCAGACTTCTCGCAAATTACAAGCTTTTATGGTTGGGGTATGCTTTGTTTGGGCATGCATGGTTGGTTGTTGTAATCAATCATAAAGAACATAAAAGACTAGCGCTAGTAGACATCCAACAAAATAGATTACATCCTATCAATTTTCAACTCTCATCTACATTCATGCCCACATAGCTTGACACACTGTGTTGAGTCCAGAGGCCATGTACAAACATGCCAAGGATTCATTCTCATTATTCGACCCACCATGAGAACATGTACTTGCTAGTAGCTGCCTACTAAGAAGCAGACCGGATATGTCAACCACTAAAGAGCCACCTCTCGACGAGCTATTGTGGCGGTCAGCGGTAGATGTTCAGGATGTCGGAGGCATCCATACGAATACTGGTACGAAAGGTCCCCGCTTAAGTTGAATGCCAGTTGATTTGTTTCCCAGTCCTTCACTATTTCGCACGTTCTCCCTTCTTCGATCGAACGTCGAATAACGAAGCACTTACCACCCAAGCAACTCACAATGCAAGTATGACTCACGTCATCGAAACGCGCGAGGCTTTTGAAGGAACATTGAGAACAATGCAAGGCTTGGAGTTCATGATATCTCAGGACCCTTCAGACAATGGGCATCGAATAGAGAACAGTGGGGTCTGGGTTATCCGTAAGCAGATTCGGAGGAAGAGACAAGGAGCCGAGGACGAGATCCTGCCTATCAGGTCATACTTTGTTGTTGGGGAGAATATATACATGGCACCGTTTCTCGGCAGCATTATAAACAATAGGATGGTTTGTTTCGGCATGGATATCAGACATATGCTATGGCTAATACAACGGAAGCTCTCTACCGTCACATTTGTGACCAAGCTCGTCTCGACTGCATCTGCACTACCGATCTTCACACCCTCCCTTGGCCATACATACCTTCCAGCGGCCCCTAAAAGCCTTAGTTCTGCCACCAGCACACAAGTGAATCAGATGAGCAACGAAAGCACTCCAGCTCCGAGCACACAGGAGACAAGTGCAAGCTCTAAAACACCACTCTCGTCAAAGATAACATCAGAAGCCGACGATCTGGGTTTACAAACGCTTGCCGAATCCTATAGTCTGTCTCTCCGCTACAATAATGAATATATGGACGAGAATCCCCTTGTGGGTGAGCCTGGGTCGTTCATAATGACCAAAACACGAGAGCCTGCGCCTCAATCTGCACTGAAAATACAGACATCAATCACCACAAAACCGGCCGAAGCGCCTGAGACAAAGAGTATCACACCTTTTGCTCCCGGAAAGAAAGTTAGTAAGGGCGCTGAGAAAAGCCCCATCACCACTGGTACGAAAGACAAAAAGGCAAGACGGAAAAGCAAGGCTGCTGGTGTAGGAACGCCAAAGTGATGTTCATGTTCATCTTGTGATGTTACGGCATGTTTCGGAGCAGCTCAGTTTCGGAGCGGTTTGATTGCCGCGAGCTTTACCGTTGAATGACGTCCACCGGTGGATTCGAGAAAACGACTCTTCTGATGTGTCACATCCTAGGCCAGGATCGATTTGTAAAATCTACGGCCAATTATACTATTGCGGGAAGGGCATTTCGATTGCCCAACAATGTGTGAGACACCTATGCAGCGATACGCTGCGAATCATTGAACATATTCAAATTCTCGGTATCCCTAGTTCTCATGGCTGATGCTCCAGTGCTTAGCTTCGCATGTCACTTTTCGAGCGGCTATGGCTGAATCTCGTTCGAGGATCAAGTCGAGGAGTTAGCCAACCAATATTGTTATCACGCTTCGAATGGCCCCCGCGCCACCCATTTGAACGACATCCCTCTGATCATCCTCATGCGCGGTGCCGAACTCTATCTGGAGCTCTGTCTGCAATTCCTTCTATGGCGGATTCTACTAGCCAAACTCTGTGTCGCTTCGGCGATTTTGCGCGGGTTGGCGCGGGTAAGTAAAGCCTCTTCCTACACCGTGACCATCACCCGATGCTGCACCTGATAGAACTCGATTTCCAAGGGCAGTCGGCGCCTTCAGCGCGGCAACGATTGACGATAAAACGGTCTTCTTTCAAGAGAAACACCCTAATATCATTACTGGTCTGTTATTGATACAAGCTTGACGTCAAGTGCAACGATCTCCTACTCCTCTTCCCGCCAACCTCAAGTGCTGCTCACCAAGTCATTCATTTACGAGCTACCGTCCTTCCTGGTATTTCGTTCTTTGCCTCAAAGGGATTAGCCTATGCATAATGAGGAGGATGTTAGCTAGCACGTTGAGATCTCGATGCAAGCCTTTCCTTCCTGCTTCATGTCACGCAAGTGCTCGGATATCGCCATTTCGCAGTCCTGCTGTTTAGTCTATGGTAGGTGAGGAAATTAACCTATGACCCGAAGGTGTACCGTTATGCAGGTTAACCTCCAAGAGTACACTAGGGAGCATAATAAATCCCTCCTCATTCTCACAAGACTCCTGCGAGACATTTTGTATCTTAGTAAACTCTCGCGCTCTATAACTCCTTGCTTGAGGTAGTGTTATCTCAATAGTCTCTTCTAAGTCTTTGATTCTATCCTTCGGACTCGTATCGATCTGTAAAGGCTACATCATTGTTACCAATGCATTTACTTGGGATCTCTGTCTTCGTTTTAGCATGGATCTCACATAACTCCGCGGTCCCAACGCCGCAATTATCTCTATCTCTGAGCAATACCACCACAGCAACACTGACGTTGAACACCAAAGCCTCCACTGGTGCAGCTCCAAATACCGTGGCGGATGGCTCCGCTGCGAACGGTCAATTAACCAGACATCTCCAGGCCTACCAGAATATTTCAAATATCGCATGCTCTCCTCTCCCCATCATAACGAAACCAATAACCGCCCGAGGCAGACCCACCACCGACTTCATCGACACTCACAACCTCTCCTTCCACGTCCACCGCGGCCGTCCCGCCATCGGCTTCAAAATCGTCTCCACCTGCTACCAAATGCTCAACGACGCTTTGGTTTACTGCCCCTCCGACATCGTCGACGACGCCTACAGCACCGCCGAAACCGCATTCTATCCCTCCATGTACATTGGCATGCTCAACGCGGACTACCAGCTGCGGTGGGGGGATGTTGTTGTGTTGGCGAACGGGCTGATTGATCTTGTGCGGGAGGCGAATGGAGGGAAGGTACCGAAGGCGGGGGGTTGGGGGTGGGAGTATAGGGGGGATATTTATGTGAGGGGGGTGTCGGACGATCATGAGGAGGAGGGGTTGATGGTTGGGCATTTTTATATGGGGAGGTATTAGAGTGGGTGAGGGGGGTGAGTGGAGGTGGGGGGGTTGACGCTCGTGCGGCAACGTTGGGGTGATTGACAAGGGCTGAGGCTTTCAGATGTACAGGGCTTGGCCGTCGATTTATGGGGTTGCATAGTGGGGCGTCGCAGGATGTACAGGATTGCAGGACTGTAGCTTGCAAATGCATACGAAAATTTAGGCATAGCGATGTTTTCAACGAAAGCCATCTGTTTCTATTCAAACGTGACTGAATCTGATGATACTTTTGACTTCTTCCAGGAGCTGAAGCCTGAGCATAACGCCTCAATCGACCGCATTCTCCTGCCCACCAGACACCTCCCTATCGCCCCCATCAATGTCAACAGCACAACTAACCTCCACAAAATCCTCCAGCTCCTCGCTCACCGTCTTCAGCTTCTCCTTCACGCTGGCGATCCCTTCAAACCCTACGATATGTCTTGCTGGTGGGTTATCGTGCCCGCCAATCGCTGTGATCGCGTTAACGGTTTCCGCCACGAGGGATGCGCGCATCTCGGGTGGGAGGCTGGGTGTCAGGGATGTGATTTCGGTGGCGGAGGACAGTGAACTCGAGATTGGGTTGGTGGAGTCTGAGGGAGGAAGGCGGTCGAGCAACCCGCTGATGATGGTGCGGGAGAGTGGGGCGGGGTTCTGCTGCGGGGAGTACTGAGAGAGGAGAGGGGCGGCAGTGATGCGGTTGGTTAGGACATTAACTTCGAGGTTTGGCTGGACGATGGTCATTTTGATGTTAAACGGCGCGATTTCGTAGGCGAGGCTGTCGCAGAAGCCTTCGAGGGCCCAGCCGGACGCGCAGTAAACACCTAGACCTGGGGTTCCCAGGTGGCCGGCTGGAAAATATGTTTAGCTGGGGCAAAGTGCTAGTAACTGTAATCGCTCACTTATTCCCGTCAGTGTAATGATGTGGCCTGCGCTCCGCTCTCGCATGACGGGCAAGGCCGCTTTGATGATGTTGACAGGACCGAAAAAATTGGTTTCGAATTGTTCCCGAACGAGGGTCTGACTTCGTGTTGAAGCCGCGAGCTCCTCAACAGCGCCAATGACAGCTTCGCTCGAGCAGCAGAACAGAATATCGAGCTTTCCGAATGCTTCAACGGCTTGGGCAATAGCAGCCTGACATTGGCCCATTGTCCTGACGGGGTTATCTTTATTAGTTCAATCATTCGGTTGTTGAAGCAAGAGGAAGCCTCACACCTTTCATCCAAGCCTACGACCCTGCACCGATGTCTCCATCCCCCTGCGACAACCTCTTCCCAAAAGCTAGCGAAATCTGATCCACGCCCGGCAGTCTCTTCCGACAGCTCTATAGACTTGACGCCTGCGACCAGAAAGTCGCCATGCTTCAATAATGCACGAGACACTGCGATCCCAACCGGCGAGGAAGCAGAAGTGATAAGCCAGACTCGTGGTTGGCTGTGGGCGGGGAAGTGCGGCGGGGTTGCGGCGCTCATTGTAATTGTTTCAGAGTCTGCATCGTCACGAAGAAAATCCCCCCTGGCTGCAACCGTCGTAACACTTCTACCAGTTCATGAGTTTCCGACCTTCCCAGACTGGCAGAGAGTAGAGGACAAAAGGGCGACGGACGAACAGAGAGGAAAATCCAAGCGACGGGAGCCGCAATCCAGCAGCAAGCGCGGAATTAACCAGAAAAGCCAGGGGTTGCGGACCATTCCGCCTTGAGGCCCGCCCCTCCAATCGTACCTTAGGACTCGGGGCACCACAAGCCTACCATACCAGCACTTTAGGCTTCGAGGGAGTGGAGAGTAGGCGCAGAGGAGGATGCGCGTCGCCCCGTCGCTGAGACGAGGATGCAGGTAAACCCCATTACCACTCGTCCTTCTGTGAGTAACGCTGAGATTGGAACTGCAGGATCCGGCACGCAAAACGCAATAATGGCGAACCATATTGCACAAAATGTAAGGTGGCTGGTCACAAGTGTCATGATCTTGCAGACGATTGGACCGTGGTTACTCCCAGCGAGTTGGCAATGATCTCGGCATGTCGATCCATCGTCTCCCATAATCCATCTCTCGATCTACCTGGAAGCCAAAAAGAGCGACGCTTCATGTCATATTTCTATGATCAGAGTGTGCCGGATCTATCGGGATGCTTCAACTCGAGCTTCTGGAATCGCCTTGTGCTTCAAATTGGCCGGCGAGAACCAGCAATACACCACGCGCTGGTTGCGTTAAGCGCAGCCCATGAGAATTTCAAGTTGAAGCAGATCCCCGAAGAGGCCGAATCAAGGGACTCAAATTACCGCTTTTCAATGCAGCAGTACAACAAAGCCATCCAATATCTCAGTGGGCACCTTACCTCCGGGAACGGGAAATGGGGAGCTGAGGTTGCCCTCATCTGCTGTGTGGTGTTCATCTGCTATGAAAGCATTCAAGGCAATCTTGAGCTAGCTCTTGCCCATCTAGAGAGCGGTCTAGGTATCTTACGTAATTGGCGAAAAGACACAAATCCGTCGTCATCCCAAGGCAACGAGATTATGGGGAAAGACATCCTTATTAACGTTTTCCTTCGCCTTGAGATCCAAGCATCGGGCTTCCTGAAGACACGGAAACCTCAGCTGGAGATGCTAACCGCAGGTGTAGACTCTAGTGTCAAGCCCCCCATATCAGCAGTCCTGCGCAACATTGATGAAGCAAGAGATCATCAAGAGAAGCTAACAGTCTGGTTGTTCCGCTTCTTGGCTTTGAACGCCAAGTATAAGAGTGTTCCCCCAGCTGAGAGACCCGCTGCAGTCACGCTGGAGCACATGGAACTTGAAACCCAATTTCAGCTGTTCTCAGTTGGCATTGAGGGTCTCCTTGAGAAATCCCTTAACGCGCTTGATTACCGTGCTGCTACAGTGCTTAAGATTAGGTACCATGTTACCTTTATCATGTTAGCAACATCCTCTCCTGCTCTCCCCGTACCTCAACCCAAACCTCGCGACCTAAGCTCGCACTATCGAGCACTCATTTCAATGTCCGAGTCGCTGCTTCGGAAACCGAAATCGAAAGCCATATCCTTATCTCCGAGCTTCTCCTTCGACGCCAACGTTGTTGCGCCGTTGTATTTTACTGCCATGAATTGCCCGGATTCCTCGATGTGCCAAGAAGCGCTGTACTTGCTCAAGGTCTCTCCGCGTCGGGAGGGCCTATTTGATGCAGCTACGGTGGCCCAGATCGCGGAGAAGAAGATCGCCATATCAAACGACGAGGCGTGCTTTATAGTCCCTCTAAAGCGGGAAGAGAGCCCAATAAAACTGTGAGGGAACGTGAACTTAATAGTTGGATAGGTGGTTGGGTTGTGGTCTTTTGGCATGAAGGGCGGCATTACCGAGAAGCTAGTTCTATCTGTTGCACTTATGCTGACGAGTATTATGACTGAAAGGGATATGGGTATGGATACGTCGTGGGCTGTTTATAGGATCCAATAGGGCTTAAAGATTGGAGTGAGTTTAGGCAGTCCCAGGTATTGGTTAGCTGAGATGATATAAGAAGCAAATAGAGTGATACCTTGGTTGTAAAGCGTTTGGAAATTATGCATAGAACATCTCATAGTGGTTGTCCTCGGAAGGGATTTACATGCTTGTACTGTAACCGAGAACCTCCTTCCCAACCACGACAACCTATCCAGAATAGAACATTGACAAAACAACGCCTGTGCGAGGCTGTACTAGCATCCTCTCAGCTCTTCACCGTCCTGCCTTCTCATGCCAAGTCATAAGGCTGATGAGAGAAATTGCGTCTGATCTCACTTGATAATCTCGAAGCGATCGTTGGCACGAATGTTATGGGATGAACGAGGGGAAGCTTACCTGACTGAAAGCACACTTACAACCTGCAATTTCACTCGATCCTACACAATCGCAAATATACAAATATTGAAAGAAGCTCCTCTTTGGTGTTCGTTGGAATATCTACATGTATTCTTTGCCCTATGATCAACGCTTAGACGCATCAGTTTAGTACTCAATAGACCAAATCGACACGGTTTTTGGGTGACTCAATTACTGCTCAAGAAAGATTTGGCTGCGAAACGTTATACGAGATGGTTCAACTGCTAGACCTTCCTGATGAGCTACTTTTAGAGATAACCCATCTCTCAACTCCAGAAGGCATTGAGCAATTCTCTCTATGCTCCAAGGACATTTATGCCTTGACCAAAGATGCCTTGGAATCACACCGATACCGGAAGCGATGGGGTACAGTCAATTGCGCCCCTCCTCGAAACTCCGGGGAGGAATTGATAAGAAGCGTCCATCCTCTGCGATTTCTAGCGGACATTGCTTTAGATGAAGTGATTGCGGACTATACCACTGAGCTTATCGTAGGAAACCCCGGCTACGAAGAAGCGGAATCGATGAGATATGAGAACCGCGAGAAACGGAATGCACTCCACGATTTTGGTTACAAGTTCGAACAGTGGATTTCCACCGAAGTTACGAGCTGTCCATATCTAGACGACGACGAGACTGATGCATGGACTGAGAAGATCTTGTTAGGAGACCGAGGTCCAGCGTGTGCAATACTGATTACTTTGCTTCCCAATCTGCGTTCCATGACGATCACAGACACTTCAGGCATGGAAACACCATTGGGATTCATGGTAAAACAGATAGCTGACGCAAGCTCTTGGGGAAATCGGACAAGTCCACAGTCTCTTGGCGAGCTTTCTGAGGTGGATACGAATCATAGCGACTATATTACACGGCTTGAAATGTATGCTCCATGGGTCGCACTCCCTTCTATGCGTTCACTTCGTGGCCATACGGTTCGAGGGTATGGTTTCAGATGGGAATATTCGCCACAGATTTCCGGAGTAACCAATATCCGATATTGCTACAGCTCGATTAGTGCAACGAGCTTTACTGAGCTGTTCAAAGGCATCAAAGCTTTGGAAACGTTCACGTATGAAGGAGGTGGTTACACGGGTGATTTTTACGAGTATGTTGAATCGGATCCTACTGGAATCGTGGCAGGCCTACTTCTCTATGCCAAGGGTAGCCTTCAGAAGTTAGATATCACCTACAGCAAGGAACAAGATCCGGACGACGAGATTTACTTCTTAGTTTCTCTAGACGCTTTCGAAGTCTTGAGATGGGTCCGGCTTGACGTCGAGTTACTTTTCAAAACAGAGAGCGAAGCGTGGGACGTAGCGCTCCCCAATGGATATTTTCAGGAGGACGGGCTCGATGACTACCACTACGGTTACCAGGCGCAACCGCTGGTTGATATTTTACCAGTTTCGATCGAAACCCTTGAACTGGTTGGACTCCTGTCAGAGAAGAACACTGCCTCATTGATGGCAAGACTCCCAGAACTCAAGCCGAAGCTTGTGCCAAGATTGGAGAAGATCGTTTTCGAGGGCAACTGCTCGTTAGATGAGACGATGGTGACCGAGTGCAAGAATGTTGGGATTATGCTTGAGCACAGAAACACGTCTTAGTATACTAGAATGAACGCTTTAGGACTGCACCATTACAACTGAGCCAACACATTCAAAGGCTTAGGAATCTTCGCTGAGAGGCGTGAGAGGGAACAAGGGTACTTTGGCTGCTTAACAGACGTGCTCGACAGCTCAACTCCTCACAAGATCTCAGATTTGGGGATCAACATGAGTATAAGGCTGGACAGTCCAGGTGGTGGGTGTTTGGCTTGTGGTTGTCACAGCGCACTCGCCCCTGCGGAATTTACTTGGCGGTCACGTGGGCAGTCCAGAACCTGAAGCCGAACGAGGGGAAGCCTGAAGGCCAACAGTGTCACGCTACAGATGTGATCTAACCGCGAAAGTCGAGGATTAAGCGATTCTGCATGAAGCTTACTGTGGTCCTGTACGGAATATCTATACCTCGTTCCTGGTGTTTGCCCTAAGGTATCGCTACTCCGGTCTTTCCTGGAATCAAAATGTGATGCCCTACCAGCACCAGCGTGGCAGTCGTTATCGCGAGAGTTCTTTGACGAGCTCACAGTCCCCAGAGCACCGAAAATACTCGTGTACTGTACCCGATGCGAGGATGGAAGTAGTGTTGTCCGTACAAGTACGGAAGTACAGCTCTTCGAGCCATTGGGGGCCAAGTCGTCTAATGTGTACCTAGGCAAGGCGTATTATTGCAGCGAAGCCATCCCATCTACTAGGTACCCGCATATTTCGATATCGCACGTCGTCTTATGTAGTGCCTGGTTCAGGGGCTTGCCCAGCAGCCCTGTGGGCCAATACGAGTTGAAGCTGTGCTGCCGGTCGCTATATCTCCACCAGTCACATCATATCGGCCAATGCATCTAGACTAACTGTCTTGCGTCGGCGCCGCTCAGCTGAACTACGACGAGGCTGAAAGCTTTATAGGATAAATTGGCAATGGGCTGGATTTAAGACTCTGGCGGTCTCTGCACTTCCTTTTCCGATGCATCACCGTTGACAATACATCTACATCTCCCTGAGTTTGCAGGAACCAATTTCTGACAGCTCGCCGCCATGATTTCCCCAAGGGCGTGCCTATTCGTATCTCTGCTCCCAACCCTCGCCGCCGCAATACCATGGGCGGCACCAGCGCCCACGCCGCCCGGTCTTATGGCCATGGTTGGCATGTCACCGCGGCCGACTGACGCCCCAGGTTCCAAAGGAATCCCTCAAGAACTCCGGAGACGCAACCTCCCGTTTCCTCCGCCAGAAAACTGGTGTGGATTCATTTCCGGCGATTCCAGTGAGAATGGCCTTGTATCATTCTCTTACATCTTCTAACCATAGTCCAGATGCTGTTCTCAGCTGCAAATCGCCATACGCCTGTGCCGTTTCTGGCTCGGCCGTTGGTTGTTGCCCTGCCACGTACGGAGCATGCGACGCTCTTTTCACCACATGCTACAATTACAATGATTATTGCGATGCATCATGCCTGCTGGATGTTTCAATTGGGAGATGGTAATTCCAATCCCCATATCCCTCGTCTTCCAGATTCCCGGTCACGCTTTTCTATCATGTTTTTCTTATAGCTAACCCTCGTAGTTCTGACCTAGCAAGACCCTACTGTGTCACCTACACCTTTGCCGGTGGCACCAGTTTCCACCTTTGTGAAACCAGCACCATGGCCCCTGTAAGCGTCGAATTCCTCTTCGACTATTACATCACAGCCATTTCGAGTAGCGCTCCATCCCTTTTCACCGGGGCCTCTTTGGCTCCTGAATCGTCCCATCTCTCCTCGGCATCGTCCATGGACTTGTCCACGCCGACCTCTCTCAGCTTTTCCACGCCTACTCCTGTCAGCTTTTCTACGCCTGGCATCAGCAGCTCCAGCTCCAGCTCGAGCAACACGTACACATACCACAGCAGCGGCATCAGCAGCGCCGCAGTTAGCGGGATCGCATCCGGCGTCAGTGTCAGCGGAGCCGTGGCAGCGGGGTTGATCGTATTCTTCTGTCTCCGCAGACGAAGACGCATGCGCGTTGCTCAATCCCAAGCCGCAGCCCGCGCAAATTTCCCCAATCAACCGCAATCCCCACCCGTGCAGCAAGTGCAGGTCTACCCCAAAACCGCCGAGGGCGAAACCTACCAGCCCGTGTCCCAGCAAGAACAGCGAGCGCCCCAGTACCCAGGCTCTCAATTCGGCGTACCAGCGCCCCAATACCCAACCGAGCAAGCAGGTTTCTATACCCCAAAACCAGCACAGCCCCAGGATACCCAGACCCCAAACCAAGAATCCCGGCCCTTCAGCGCAGTCACCAGCACCCTCGCCCCCAACAACGCCAGCGAAATCGACGCCCACACGGGCGACTACTACGGCAACCCCCCCGTCTCCCCAACCATCACCGAGGTCGACGGCCGCTTCCCCAGCCCCATGCACACAGGCAGCACGCCCACGCCTGCGCTACCACCTGCTGGAAACGCCCACGGCCCCGTCTACGAAGCGCCCCCCTCGGCCGGAAATACACCTGTTTACGAAGCGCCCCCGTCGGGTGGCCAGGGGCCTGTGTACGAAGCACCACCGCCGAGCGGGTATGAAGCGCCGCCGCCGATGGGCAGTGGACAGGGGCCTGTGTATGAGGTGGGGAATACGCCGCAGTATCAGGGGCCGTGGGAGATGGGGCAGCAGCATTAGGCGATGATAGGTAAGAGGGGATGACGGGGGGCGTTTTGATTTTGGGTTGCGGTAATGTGGGCGTAGCTGTGGGTTTGGAAAAGGGATAGGGGAGGAGTAAAGTAAATGTTTCAGTGCTAGTACACGGAGATGGGACGGATGGAGGCGAAGTCTGGTGTTTGAGCTATAGGCACGATGGTTATGTTAGGACGAGAATCCAAAGGTTTAGCCATCTTGAAAGTCGACGGCAAAAGCTCTAAAGTGGCTCTTTCGAACAAGCCAGTCCCCTTGGCCTTGGATCGACGAGGTCTTCCTCTCCACCCCCACGGTAACCTCTCTGTTCCGATGAATAGAAAAAAAAGCGGGAGTGGGATACCGGGGTGTTCAAAAGGTTGGTTTTGTTGGGGGAGTTGTGGGAGGTTGGCTGGGTATTTTGTTATTATTGTTGCGATCTTTGGGTTGCAGGGGACTTGTCCGATGGAGGGAGGGAGATCAAGCAGTCAATCCACAGGTATTAGTTATGAATAAAAAGTCCATGAATGCCACCAGCCAAAACTCCATCTCATGCACCGGCCCAATATCTACATATCACCTAAGCAAAAACCCAACACCCAAGCTATGCACCACCATATCCCCCCCCTCCCCCATTCACCTTACAGGAATCTCCCATCGATCCCCTTCAACGCCCTCGCCCTCGCCCTCGCCCTCGCCCTCACCTTCCTCCTCCATCTCATCACTATCCCACTCATCCTCCTCATCCCTCCTGACCATCTCCAGGAACCGCTGCAGCCCCTGCACCGGGGGTCCGCGCTCCACAAGACCGTGGAGCGGATCCCTAGGTCTCTGTAATCCGGCCGCCGCGCGAGGGTTGACTCGCGCCTGCACCTGGTCTTCGTTGGCTTGAATTCCAGCCTCACGACGTGCTTGAGCTGCTTCATTACCTCGAGCGGCCTCGTTGGCGTTGCGATTGGCTTGGAGGGCTTGTGCACGGGCGGCACGGCGGGGATGGTTGGGGATGCGCGCTGGTGGAGGCGGTGGTGGGGCCATGACTGGGGCTTCTTCGTCTTCGGAGTCGGTGTCATCGTCTGATGCATCATCTTCGAGGTCGAGCGGAAATTCGCCGCCTGCGAAGCCGTGGCCGATTTCACCTCCATCGCCGCCCTCGAGTTCCCAAAGCCGCATAAAGCAAGGCTTGTTCGCCGTGTTGAAATGCTGGTATGGGTTTCCCGCGTCTAACCATGAGCTGCACAAATAGCAGAAATGCGAGTTGCACTTGAAACATATCATATGATTACAACCCATAGTCTTCTGAGCGCGGGCGTCACAAGTCGGGCAGGGTGTGGTGTGTATGCGCATATAATCCTCGCTCGCTTTTTCTTCTGCCGTAAGTTCAAATTGCTTGCGCGGGAAGCATGAAAAAAATTCGCCATGCCAGGAGGCTTTGCAAACTTTGCAGAAGGCGAACGAGCAGTCTTCACATATTGCAAGGCGCTCAGCGGGCGGGGGAAGAGTAGAGTCATTAGAATTAGAATTAGGATCGTACGACTGTGGTTCATCTGTTTCGGAGTCGGAATCGGCGTTGTAACTCAGTTGAGTCTTCTTTGAACGTGCGGGGCCTTGACACCATTGGCGAGGACAGTAGACGGTGGTGCGATCAGATTCAAGCGTTTTCTTGCGCTTGAGTTTGACATAGCGTTGGACTTGATCTTGTGACAGGGGAATCTGGAGTAGTTCACTCGGGTCTAGAGTCCTGTCTTTTATCCGCCTACGCTTTCTCGGCCGTGTGAGCTGGACATCTTGAATTGCTTTGGAGTTATCGTCGTTTCCGCATTTAGGTGCCATGCATTTGACATTGATAATATCTCCTTCCGTTATACAGTTGTTGAAGTAGTCCTGAAGGCATTCCACACAGAAGACATGGGAGCACAATTGCAGTCGATGACATAGAGCACCCTTCTTTGGTTCCAGACATACCCCACATTCAAATGTTTCCTGCTCAAATTTGACCCGCATCGCTTTTAGATCGAAATCCAGGAGAGAAACCTTGAGATCTTGTGAGACTTCCAAAGCACCTCCTTGTTTCTCGACCAAACCAAAGCCTTTTTCTGCCGCGTCCCGCAAGTAGTCAATGTATGAAAACACCACCTGATCCCTTCCCATCTCCTCCCATATACTGTGGCCAGCATCTCCAAGCCGACGGAGCTTTGGCTCCGGGAGCCATGAGGACTGAGTATGTAATTGGAATACCGGGGGCTCCTTGGAAGGATATCCTTCTGGCAGGCAAATCTGCAAAGTCAGAGGAGGGAGATGAGAAAGATAGGTGACGTCCAACGCTGGTTCCTCGGCGGTGGCAAGCTGTTTTCCAACAGCCTCCTTCGCTAGAATCAGTTGTCCCTTGTCGTCAAGATCTGGATTTGCTGCCACTTGTTCCCCGTTTGCTTGTGCAGGGAAGACTACGGCCAGAGCCTTGATGGGCTCGACTGGAATCTCTATAGAGGCGGAAAATGGATTGGATGGATCGATGGAGAGCTCTGGATAGATGGCTGCAATAGCTGAGAGTTCGATAGCCCGCTCATCCTCCGAGTCTTCGAGGTCATCGGCCATTATACCGGTAGTGTGTGGCGCGGGGAACAGGCATGGGATCTGAATGCCTTCGGATTTTTGATGGGGATGCACCAGTCTAATAGTATAAAGCCTTCATAAGGATAGGTTAAATGAATAAAAGTTCAAGAAATGGACCAGACTGTTGGTGAGTCGTATTTGGGGAGTGGGTCACTCCAATGCTGAAGATGGCAAAGGAAAAGGAAAAGATTGATGATACTGAAGAAGCGCGCCAACCCATTTTAGGTTTTAGAGTTGCCTCAGATCTCAGACGTGTCACGTGTCCTAATTTCTAACGAGGTTGGCCGATGCTTACTACCTTTGCGCATAGATAATTAGATGGCTAACAGCATCATTAGACAGTTTGACAACATCTTCGCCCTTCGCATTCTACATGCTCACCACCCTACTCGCCATCCTACATGCTCAGCACTCTACGTGCTCGCCTACACGTTCAGCACCCTACTCGCCACCCTACATGCTCACCACCCTACTCGCCATCCTACATGTTCAGCTACCTACTTCCCACCCTACATGCTCAGCTATCTACGGAGTACTCGTCTACCTACTCGTTAGCCTACTCGTCAGCCTACTCGCTTCAAAACATGCTTCATGCGACGTGTTCGAACACGCATCATTCGCTCCATGGCCTACTCCATAGCCTCAACTCCATAGTATGCTCCATACATGCTTCATAGCACATGCTAATTAGCTCAATAGAAAGCACCCTTCATGGCTCGATATCGAACACTCTACATGCTTCAAATTACTCGTCGGTCGGGCGCATAACACAGGCCAAACAGTGCTTCAAACAATGCTTCCTACATGACTTTCTTCATGATTCCCTTCATGATTCACTATCGAATACCCTTCATGGTTCCCTTCATGGCTCCCTCCATGGTTCCCTTCATGATTCCCTACCGAACATTCTTCATGGCTCCCTCCATGATTCCTTCCATGATTCTCTACTGAACAGCCTTCATGGTTCCCTTCATGGTTCCTTCATGATTCCCTACGGAATACCCTACATAGTCAACAATTCGTTTAAATAGATGGTTAGATAAATAGTCAGATAATAAATTCATTGATTTAATACTTTGCTTTTGCATGCGCTCGAGCATATAGAGCCGAGCATATAGAACCAGAATAATCAGTGTCAGCAGTGTCATTTTGGTGATTCGTGCCATTTAGGCAATTAGGCATGCGCTCACGGCTAATCGTGCCAAAGTGGTCCTATATAAGTCTACGTGATTAGGCATCGCATGGGATTTGCCGATGATGATCATGCAGAATATCAGATGAGAAATGTCAAAAAAAGAGACGCTTCACGACAGTACTGCACTCAGCGATGCATTCACAGCTTGATCGGTCAGGCGCAAGCAACTTGACAAGTAGTGTTCAAATGTTGAAGATCATGATGATGAAAAGCACACTATCAATCAGTTCATCTTTCTTCGTCTTCTTCGAGAACAGCTCATTCGTGATCGCGATGTATATTCAAGGAATGTGTGATGTCATGTTCAAGATCATCACTCTTACATTCTACGAGTATACTGTCGTTGCAAAGATCACGATAGTGACATTCTGATTCGCTATCTTCAATACGAAGTCATCATCTACGAGAAACTTCGCTTCCTTCAAGGAATATGCATTTCGATCTGCATCGACGTCATCAATCTCATGCAGTCGTATTACTACAATGGTGTCAAGATCGTTCACATGCTATTTCTTGACTGGGTCGAAACACAGATCAACCGTCACATTAACTATGACAATGAGTCTCGTGTTCTCGCCCAGGCTACTCGCTCCCTCGGCGCTATACATCGGCTTGAATTACTGCATCGCGATGCCTTGGCTCGCAACATGTTGTGGAACGAGAAATGCAGCCGGGTGATGGTTGTCGACTTTGAGCGGGCGGTATCACAGGTCATCAAATGCACACGCTCTCGGATCGACCTCAAATCAGAGGAGTACAGGCAAGGATCATAAGACCGACGACGACGAGTTTGCCCGTGAGGTACGCTCCGCACGTGGGAGCCTCTCTGAGTGTGTCAAGCGGTGAAAAGTGCTGCATGCTGTTAGTTCTCTGCGGCTCACTTTATGACGCAGACAAACCGTCAAGATGCGTTTCTCTTTTCAAGCTCGGCTTGCTGGCTGTGCTCGACGTCTCTACTGGAGCCAATTTAACCCATCAAAGGGTTGAGCAAGGAATGACAGATATCGCTATACACCGCTTCGACAGGTATTATCCGGACGATCGGAAACGGGTTCTCCGAAATCTGACAACCCACGAATTCGTCCGGTCTGAAGCACTTGCTGGCAATAGCTCGCAGAATGGGTCGCATATCAAGGATTTGGGATTTGAACACATTGTCTTATCGGGGACTTATTGGTCTTCATCGTCAGACAATGCAAGATTTAATGGCAGGAGCGTGAATGGTGGAATATGGGCCGGGCATTGTTTGGAGATAACCACGCTTGATCGTCACACAAGATCTATGCCGTCCGATGTGACTTGAAAGAACATTAGTGAAGACGCGATTGAGAATATAATTCAACTTTGGCGAGCCTTCCGTAACTGGCTGAACGATAATCAAAGTGAGTGATAAAACTCTCAGATTTCATTTGCCGAACTGATACAACTTCGTGAAATAGTCAAGACAATCGACGAGCGATTTAAGGGACGATTATCATCTCAAATCAGTTGAGTTTGATGCTCGCTATCTGACAGACAGAAGTTGACACTGGCCTCATTCATTACTTCTTCATATTATCTATCATGAAATTCTACCCGATTAGACAGTGAGCATACATAACATTAACGAAATATATAGTGAAGGGTTTCATGCAGTTCTTCATGCTCTTGCAAGCTATTTCTATCAAGATGAGAGTATCACAGCACACTATACAACAATTCCACAAATAATGTACGTTGCGTAGATGTTGGCACGATTAAGCTTCGAGTTCATTCGACGTATATGAAAGCTTCAGTAAAGTCTCCTTTGCGAGAGTTCGCATATTGCACAATGCGGTTTGCTGAGTCAATCCCATCAGCCGCACGATTGTCTCGATGAATTCTCGACGGCTATCAGTAAAAACATCAAGAGCCTTACCTCCGAACCGAACGAATGTTTGGTCTATGGCATTCCAGAAATGGAGTTCTGCTGATAGATCCACCGCTATGATCACGTAGATTGTCTTGACGCCATACCCTACCCCTTGTGCACGAACCTGTAGAGGTTAGCATAGTCCATACATGCCCTATCAACGTGCTAGGACGCTATGACCAGCCTCTACCTCTACTTCCGCTTCTGATCGAGCAAGTTCCCATGTCCTCTCCAGGGAGTCGTGTCCGTTAGGTCGTTTGATTCGTACATAGCCAGTCCATTGTTCCAATCTATTAACCTCATCATTGACTCGACTAAATTCCACGGCCTTAACGACGATGCTTTTAGTATTCGCAGGCGTTTCAAAGGACCAGTCAATATCGTAAGCACCCCTTTCGGGAAAAAGCTCGTCTCTTCTATTGATACCGTAGAAGTTGAGAATCTTATTCCACATATCATAGACGTGCTGAGACTGATGGGGAAGTTTATGTCTTTTCAATGCTTTGTAGTATTTCTTCAGGCTATCCTCCTGCCAATAATGCTCAGGTACCTCCTGGCGGCCTTCGAGTGCAGGATCATGGCTTGGAGAATTGGATGCCTCAGTTACAGGCTCATTTCTTTTGCGTAATTGCCTTCCTTTCCATGGATCGGGTGCATCAAAGTTTTTGAAGTAGCAGCTAGAAAGCATACTTAGCCTTGGGTAACTACCACAAAGCACCGTACATCCTTCCCAATATTTATCTGCCCTCTCTCCCGTTAACACTTTGGTTTTATAGGTTACGCCAGTAGCACGACTGAGAACCTGGAATTGGCCGTGATCAAAAGGTTGAGAAGCATCTTTCAGATGAGAGCGCAGGGGATTTGTCTGGCTACAACCTCGAAGCAGCACAGTGTCACTTAAGGAAATGCTTTCCAAGCAAATGCGCCGGAACCTGCAAGCGAACAAGCTTTATGGGTTCCAGCATCAATGTCGACTGCATATCTTGGGATCACCTCGTAGAGCTCGGTGGGAAAGATCCCTTCCTTTTCTTTCTCGGGTCGTAGCTTGCTAGTCACGGAACTCTCAAAGAGATGCACCATAGCACAAAAGCTTTGAAGTAGCTCCTTCTCGTTGGCATCACTGCGTCTGTACGGGGCTCGACTCCAAGCTGTATCGTCCTGACTTTCGTACCAATTTGATATCTTGTCCTTTGTCTCCTCATGATATCGCTCCTCTGGATGATGGGAATAGTGAATGGGAATATCAAGTAATTCCAAAGGCTCAGTGCGTTGAATTAAGTCCGCAAAAACCCGAACTATGACGACGTAGTCAATCGAGATAAGCAGAATGTCGAAAGAGTCCGGCTCGAGGACAGTAATACGGCCAATTTGTATGGCATTAGCGACAGCGGCTTCTCCTTCTCTGTCCCAGGCGTATGCTATAAGGTGAACCAAGATTCCTCGAAACCAATAGGTTGACTCTTGAGGCGCAGATCCAGGCTCTATGCCTTCTTTGTGATAGCCATAGGTAAGTTTAGACGCCACCACAACGGGATTTTCAATGCTTTCACCACAGACAATTGCTTTGCAGTCGGAATGCAGGGGTCCCTTGCATCTACGGTTATCTTCAAACCTTATTGCACCCGATAGACTGGCCGCGAAAGACGCGATACCGAAAGCTATTTCACGGAACACAAAGTCTGTAGGGAAAGTCCTAAGCAATGTGTACCGCATTTGCGCTTCTAGCTTCTGCCGAAAGCCTAGCCAAATTTGGTAAATGAAGGACATAGGTCCCAGACGACAGTGCCTGGAGAAGTCCAAAGCTCCCTTAGGGTTGACATACTGAACTGGCATGTGACTGATAGAAGCCAAATCGTCATGCATATCGTGGTTGGGGACGACCAAGCTCGCGAGAGAGTCCTTAGGAACAAGACGAGGTATGGATGTTCTTCCTCCGAACTCATCCAACGACAAAGACTTTATCCAACAGGACCTCGGTATCTTGCAAAAGAAGAAGTGCACTTGGTTATCCATAGTAAAGACCTCCCGATCCAAGTCCATGACATAGGTAAACTCGATATCACCGTCCGATTGAGGCACCTCGTAAGCTGGCGTGAACTGTAGGCGCTCATCGAGCGAAGCACGGTATCGAGACTCAGCATAAACTCGGCAGTTGAATTGCAGGGATTGTAGTTCATCGTCCTGAATGCAGAGAACCTTCGCATACAGGATTTCGTCCCATAAAGTCAGCCTGTCTAAGTGGCCTTGTAGCCATTCTATTTCTCTTAGTATGTTGTGTGGATATCGATCAGGAACTTACTGCTGTATTCTTCGGGATCGGTTGGGATGGTTTTTATCAGTTTTTCCCCCAGGTCCTCAGCATTGCTGTCGAATTGGTTGTAAAAGATATAGTACCTGCCCCGAAACCGCAGGGCAACGTAACCTCTGGTTCCCATCTTCGATGGTTAGCCGTCGACTGTTCGAAAGTAAGTCCGTCATCAGGCTGATGAAAGTAATATTGGTGTATGAGGGTCAGAGCGAATATGTAAACTATCTAGAAAGTAGGAACTACGGAGGAAGGAAGAAGCTGAATCCCCTCAGCGAGGGGGGCCGGTACTTATAGCTTGGTCGTCGGAGAGAAAGCGGCGAGTCGGCCGATGAAGGGCGCCTTGCCCCAAACAGGACGGCCAAACCCAAAGGGGCCGACGCCAAACCTGAAGCCGGAAAGGGCGGGCATTTCACCGGGACGAATATTATTAAATAAACCATATAAATATGTGTCTTCGACAGTACAATTCTTTGCACTTAATTATTGTGATGTTATCAGAAAATGCACGTGATGTTGTTGAATTTCAAAAGTTAAGCGAAAAACTTTGCTGACGTGTTCGCGTAGTTAATTCAAATCAAGGAAAAATACAGAATTCTGAACTCTGAGATCTGAGGCAATTTTAGAGAGTCGCTTTTGCCTCGCTGACAAAGCCAGCCTTAGCGCTATCTGTAGAATAACAGGATAGTCGAATACCTCTCCTCGAATTCTCCGCTGTTGCTAGCAGGATGGGGGACACCTCACTGGCGTCGTTGAGCTTAACGCATGTCCATTATGTAAGGCCATTGCTCGATGCATCGCTCTGTCCTGGTGATCGATGCGTCTCTAACACGCGATTAGAACCCTGGGGACCCAATCTCCTACATCTGCGCATGGCTCGCCCTGGTCCCTCAGGCGCTGTGTGTGGCCTATGCAACGCTGATATGGTCTTCGCGCGAGGTTGAAATTCTACTCATGTTTGCAGGGCAAATGGGCTGCGAGGCGCTGAATTTCCTGCTCAAACGCATTATCAAGCAAGAACGCCCTAAACGTACTTTACTCTCCAATGAACTGATACGACTAACTGGCTGGGGGCTAATGCACGTTAACTAGTAATGAATGGTAAAGGCTATGGCATGCCATCCTCCCACGCCCAATTCGTTGCCTTCTTCTCGCTCTCCCTGACACTCTTCTTACTCTTTCGGCACACCCCTAAGCCTTCGAGCGCATACCATACTCCTCTTACGCTCACTTCACGCGCTTTCCTATCTTTAATCGCGGTGCTCTGTGCCTCTGCTGTAGCTGCAAGCCGCGTTTACCTAAATTACCATACCGTGGAACAAGTGCTTGTTGGTTGTGGGGCAGGGGCTTTTAGTGCGATTGCATGGTTCTCGGTGACGACGTTACTTAGAAGGCAGGGCTGGATGGAGTGGGCTATCGATACGCAATCCGCGAGAATGCTGAGGATGAGGGATTTGGTCGTTGAAGAAGATTTGGCGGAGGCTGGGTGGGAAAGATGGGAGGTGAGGAGGAAGAATAATGGACCATATGGAAATGGCTTATCGAGAAAGAAAAGATAAAATACTAATCTAAGAAGGCTATTGTCACAACCTATATCCCGAGACTGCACCTAAATCCACAAAGAAATGAAGCAGCATATGTACCGACTAGTCATACTGCATGCCCCAAGCTCCCGCATATCATCACCCACTTAATGCTTGAACACATTGTTCTGCTTTAACACTAGATTGAGCAGTCCCTTTATTCCCTTTCTCTTATGCTCTGCCATCTCTCAGCTCTAACCCGGCAACTCTCGCGTTGCTTACTTTCGTGCATACCATGGTTCCTTTTTGATATCGCTGTGTATTACGGATTTATGAGCACTTTCAACTCGTGAAGCGAGTAGTCGATGTGGCTACATGGAAACTGTGCCATGCAAGACGAGATTCCCAGAAAAAAACAATAGATGTGTCAAAGCATATAACTCATCAAGTGGCTTTCCTAAAACCCCCACAATCTTAGTGGCTCTTGTCAACGATACGAGCTGTGTTCTGGCGACGATTGTTGCCCGTGCTCTGAAGGAGATCCATCAATACCTTCAGCGGCAAGGAACAGACCAAAGAAAAATTTGATTGAACCGGTATCTGGGACGATCCTGGTCTGTCAGTGCACGGAAATAGAAGAAGAGTACCAGGTCGTTATGAGAAATCTCAAACGACGAGAACAAAGTGCGGCATAGATATCGTTCTGGATCTGGCGAGGATTGAATTAAATACTTTTGTGCAGTGCCATAAATTCTACAGCTAGGCACTACGGAGCGAGTCTGATGTTTACCCAACGCCGAGCATCTTACCTCCCGTTGGACAATCCTTAATGTTGAATTTAGTAACGGGTAGTCAATAAGCACACGATGCCTATGGCCCCAGGCGACGGCACACAGCTTTTCCCGTCCATAGGCCTCCAACCTTTTTGTCCCTTCGATTTCTGATTTACTGGCGGTGCTCCGCATATTCCTTCATGTATGCCGCCAACTTTTCTACATTTGCCATTGAAACAGCGTTGTAATTACTCGCCCTGATGCCACCCACGCTTCTATGCCCCTTGAGCCCTTGGAGCATTCTTTTCTCCGCTCCTTCCAAAAACGCTTTCTCACTTGTTGCATCACCGCCGCGAACTCGGAAGCAGATATTCATCCGGCTACGTGCACTTTTGTGCGGCACTACCTGGTAGACGTCTGGGTGAGCGTCGAGAATGTCATAAATGATCTTGGCTTTTGTATTCGAGAGGTCTTCTTGCCCAGAAAGCTTCTGCGCACCGTGGGTAGAGATGAGAGATCGCATAACTTCGCCGGCGATCCATATGCTGAAAATTGGCATGGTATTATAGAGAGAGTTATTTTTTGCAATGACAGGCCAGTTTAGTATCGTAGGTGGAGACCAGATACCCAGCGCATGCAGAAAAGACGAGGATGGGACGGTGGCGAGAATGTCTTTGCGGACAATGACGAGCGTAACATCGGTGATGCCAATGTTCTTTTGTGCGCCACCCTGCAATATATCAGCCAGAGAGCCAAAATGCTGAATGAGTAAAATGAAGGATATAAGACATACGAATATCACGGCAAACTTTGAGACATCGACTCTGCGGCTAAGGATATTCGAGCTCATGTCTGCGACTACCAGTCTCTCGTCGTCCTTGTCTCCAATTGACGATTCGAGGGATTTTGGAAAGCCGGCGAATTCAACACCATCTACTGTCTCATTGTCACAGTAGTACACGAATGCACTTCCTTTCCCTCCCTCGCGCTTTGACGGTGTTAGCTTCCAAGTTTCTTCTTCTGGTATCGTACCGAATTTCCCCCCATTCTGGTGCCTTGCGTCTACGGCTACATTTACGAATCCATTCCCCAGAGGCTCTAGTAGTTGTGCGGCCTCTTGAGACGCCTTGAGTGACCAGGAACCGGTAATTAAGTAGTCAAGCCGTAAGTCTTCCTTAACCTCCCTTCTGACCCTGTCCAGTATCTTTTCCTCATCACCGCCTAACTCGCTTTTCGCTTGCCGTCTTCTCTTTTCTGCCCACACAGCAATCATATTGAACACTACGGCGCTGAACTCGCCACTCCCGCCACCCTGAACAAAAAGAATTTCATAGCTGTCCGGAATCTCCAATAAAGATGCCAGAGCGGCACTGGTATCTGCAAGGATCTTAGTAGCGGTGGCGGAGCGGTGTGATATTTCCGCGAGGGATAGGCCTGACGATTCATAGTTTAAGAAAGCTTCAGCGCCAGCAGCAAGCACAGGTGTTGGGAGCGGCGCAGGACCTGCACCGAAGTACGCCACCTCTTCCCGGGTAGGCATTTTGGCAGCGAATTATGTGTAGAAAGGTAAATCAAAAGGATCAGAAATTGTAACCTCGATGAGGTAGTAGTCAACCGAGATAGTTGGCCAAGCTTCTGCGAGACAAACGAAGAGACTGTGAATTCTGACAAGCAGGTCCCACTTCTTACATAGGATTCAGGCCTTGACAGCCCCCACCAAGTCAACAATTCAAATAAACAGTAAAATGTCTACAGAATAACAAAGAGATTGATGAGAAGTTGTACATAGATACTTTAATCGTGAGTCGGGTCTGAACCCCGATGGCGCTTGCGCTCCGACCTCGGCTGACTGAACTTTTTTTTCTTGCCCACATTTGCATTTTCACTGTAGCTGGCTCTAGCAAAACCTCCCATCTACGATGCTGGTGCGTGCGTTTCGAGTCTCTCTTCTCGGAGGACATTAGCTGATACGTACTAGAGACGTCAGGGGGCTTGCCTACTCAGGTGCAAAGCAACGAAGACGATAGAGGTGCGAACTCCGACGCTCATTAACCATCACGCGTATGCCACTACTCCAGGTTTGCACCACAATGTCTTTCATTCGCAGCTTGAGGATCCCTCCTCCGCTACCATCCTCTCGTCTCTCAAGACATCACCACCCGTGCCGCAAACCTTGACGGAGAAGATTGTCCAGCGGTATTCTGTTGGCCTTCCGAAGGGCAAGAAAGTCAAAGCTGGCGATTATGTCACGATCTCACCGTACCATTGTATGACACATGATAATTCTTGGCCTGTCGCGCTCAAGTTCATGTCTATCGGGGCGTCCAAGATTCGGAAGCCGAAACAGATCGTAATGACTTTGGATCATGATGTGCAGAACAAAAGCGATGCCAATCTGAAGAAGTACCGGCAGATCGAGGAGTTTGCAAAGCAGCAGGGAGTCGATTTTTATCCCGCAGGACGAGGAATAGGGCATCAAATAATGGTAGAGGAGGGCTACGCGTGGCCCGGCACTCTCGTTGTTGCTTCAGATAGCCACTCAAACATGTATGGCGGAATTGGATGCTTGGGCACACCAATCGTCAGGACAGATGCTGCGAGTGTGTGGGCAACGTCAAGTACTTGGTGGCAGATACCTTCAATTGCGAGGATTACTTTCACAGGGACTTTACCAGTAGGTGTCACTGGGAAGGATGTAATTGTTGCTTTATGTGGACTGTTTAACCGAGACGAGGTCCTTAATCATGCAATTGAGTTTACTGGCTCTAGTGATACTCTGAAGAGCTTACTGGTTGATGATCGATTAGCAATCGCCAATATGACAACTGAGTGGGGTGCCTTATCCGGTTTGTTTCCAATTGACTCAGTTCTCCAAGGCTGGCTCCGGTACAAAGCCACTGAAGCCTCCTTATATAAGTCCTCAGAACTATCTGATGCTACGACTTTTACTCGTTTTTCGCATCCTCTCATAGATCGATTGTTGTTCAACCCACTATCTGCAGACAAAGGAGCCAAATACGCAAAACAACTATACATGAATCTTTCTACCCTTTCGCCGTACGTGTCTGGACCGAACTCAGTAAAAGTCGCGACACCAATAAGCAAGCTTTCAGCCCAGAATATCAAAGTCGATAAGGCTTACTTAGTGTCGTGTACTAATTCTCGTGCATCTGATCTTGCCGCGGCTGCAAAGGTATTCAAAGATGCTGCCAATGACAATGACGGGAAGATTCCCAGGGTCGCGGAAGGCGTTGATTTCTACATTGCTGCTGCTTCAATGCCAGAGCAGCGGGCCGCCGAAGAAGCTGGCGACTGGCAGGCCATGCTTGATGCAGGAGCAAAGCCTCTTCCAGCTGGATGCGGGGTTTGCATAGGCCTTGGGACTGGACTACTCGAGCCTGGAGAAGTCGGAATCAGCGCCAGTAACAGAAATTTCAAGGGTCGTATGGGATCAACAGGCGCAAAGGCATATCTTGCAAGCCCCGAAGTCGTCGCTGCTAGCGCTTTGTCCGGAAAGATTACTGGCCCAGGCTGGTACGAACAGCCGGAAGGGTGGTCAGGGATTGCTATGGGCGAGGGTGATGGAATCAAAGAAGAGGATAGGATGATCACCGCCGAAGAGGCGCTGGAAAAGATAATTGGCCAGCTCGATGGTATGGTCGGAACGGCAGAGAGCGAAATCTTAGGTGGTCAAAAGGAGGCAAAGCAGGAGAATGGTTCATTGACCGAAATTCTTCCTGGCTTTCCAGAAAAGGTAGAGGGTGAAATTGTCTTTTGTGATGCTGACAATATCAACACGGATGGTATCTATCCCGGAAAATACACTTACCAGGATGATGTTACTGTTGAGAAAATGGCTGAGGTTTGCATGTCCAATTATGACACTGCGTTTTCATCGATCGTACGAGAAGGGGACATCCTTGTTGCTGGCTTCAATTTTGGCTGTGGAAGTTCCAGAGAACAAGCAGCCACGGCCATACTTGCGAAGAAAATACCTTTGGTTGTTTCCGGAAGCTTTGGAAACATTTTCTCCAGGAACAGCATCAACAACGCACTCATGGGTGTTGAGGTTCCGCGTCTGGTGCAAAGATTGAGAGAGACCTTTCCTACTACGGTTGACACGGTAGGATCTCAGCAAGCCATCACAGAGCCTTCTCAGAATCGCGAGTCTTTAGACTCACCACCTCCTGGTCCCCAAACCACCCCAAAGAAGGAGAAGGTCTTGACTCGACGCACTGGCTGGAAATTTGTTTGGGACGTAAGAAGAAGCCTAGTAGAAGTCCAAGAGGGTGAAGGAGGCCCGGTCTGGACCCAGAAGGTTGGAGAACTGCCTCCGAATGTACAAAAAATCATTGCATTAGGAGGACTGGAAAATTGGGTAAAGAAAGAAATAGGCGCGTCTGCCTGAGCCATTGACGGCGCGAACTTCGTAAGATGCTCGGTTTACGGACCTGCATATGATGCAATTCTCATTCAATTGAGGTGCGAGCAATAGCAGCCCTGAAAAAGACATGAAGATCTCAGGTATTGGATCTCTGGCTACTGATCTATACGGACTTAGCCTTCATTGACACGGTTGTCTGAGGGAGGTTATGACATCTTCTCGCAGTGAATTATTTAAGATACCTTCGGAAAGCGGCATGTTATTTGCAGAAGAAACATAGAAGTGTAAAATTATACCAGATCACTGATTTATGTAGTAAGATGGCTACTTCAGTACTCTAGAGATTATTTCTTGCAGACTTACCACGATTCAGCACAAGCCCTGGTATCGACGCCTAGTAAATGTCAGTATCAGCAGTCAGGAGGTTGAAAAGACAGACGACTCACCCGTCTCCCCACACACCCTGGAGAGTTCTAAACTCATTCAATTGCTCCGACTTTTCGTCTCGGGCGTCGCCGAGCCGCTCCTCGAGACGCGAAACTTCTGCTCTCATATCAGCTCGCATCGCGGCCTCCGGTTCTGCTCTCCTGTTCCACCTCAGGCTCTCGATCCTTGCCTCGAGTCCACGGATCTCCTTCTCATAACGCTCGATGATGTTTCTCTCTTCACGTTGGTGGCAGCTTCGGCAGAGCGATGGCTGGGGTACGTTCTTTGTGTGTAATACTTCAGCATAATTGCCTACGCATTGGCCTTGTTCGGTAACGCCATAGATGCACGAGTCGGTGACTACGAATCGCTTGAAATGGCCACAGACCTGGTGGGTTTCCGAGTATCCTTTACACATCATTGATGTCAATTGACGATGTGGTGTTGACTTGTCTAGCTTTGGAGGTGGCCACTACGGTAGCAAGTTTTAGGCTGCTGGATTGTGGAGGCTGTGAACTGTGAGAGTTTAAAGTGAATTTCCTCGAATTGTGAAGCATCCCTGTACTGTATAAGCAATTGTCATCGATAAACAATACCATTGTACTTGGTCAAAGCAATCATTACTTCCATGACCCGGAATCTTCAAAGGATTATGGTCTACTTCAAAGACTCGTTCATTACAAACGAACTCCGAGTTCAGGTTGGTTCCGAGTCTTGTTCGGAAAGGTCAGCGAAAAATCACGGCTAATTGATTTGAACGTTCATTTGTCAGATGGCATTGCATAATACTATCTCAAGATTCTGACATTGATTCCTCAACACAAGCTGGAGTTCTTTCAACACAGGCGGCAGATTTCATAACCTGCTCCCCATGGCGGCAAATCATTGACACCGAGGGCAGTAGCAACCATATGAACATCATATGAACATTGTAGCTTGCGAAGCTTGTTGGTTTCTAGTAGATAGATCCCATGTTCTCTAATCCTTGGTGTATCTTTTTCCACCCCTGCTATTTTGAAGATGTTAGCCTCAGCTTGCTGAAGTGCCGCGGGGATAGCCGCGCCTGCCGCCTTCACGGTCTGATATCCATGTGTTGTAACTCTTCGGGCTTAGCTTTAGATACAATGATGAAGCGGAGACGATGAACCCAAGTTGTGTTCTGCTACGTTCAGAATGCGGAAGGACGACGGAGCGGCTTAATCACGAAATGAGATTAACTGAGGCGACGTCAACACAGGCTATCGCTAAGGTTTGATGGTCAGAACGCTGAAGTGTCTACTATACCTGGATTATGGAGTACACTGAGGCAGTCAGCGAGGGAGAGGCAAACGACCCAAATGCTATCATCGTAAAGGCAGATGAAGTGGACGAGTCTGGAGCCGATATCTCGACGATCTCCCCCACCGACACCACTGACTCTGAGTTTAATGAACGCATTGAATCACGAAGAGCTCAAGACGCCCAAGCAGGAGGAAGTCCCAAAATCCTGGCCAACGCTGTACCTAGTCCTCCTAGACCTCTCAGTCGCCCCACCATTCGTCGCGATGGCTCTGCGCCACTTCCACCTCAGCAACCCCCTCCACCTGCACCACCTCAGCAGCAGGATGAGGGAGGAAACCCAACCGATTCCCTAAGCTTGCAGCAACTCAGAAGACTAGTGACCGACTTACCAAAGCTTGAGCCAACTGCTTACGCATACGAGTATACAGATACTCGGGAGTTTCCAGAGGAGCTTGAGGAGTGGTTCCAATACAGTGATGAAGAGCGTTATATGTTGCTTCGGGCAAAACAGACATTCGATGAAAAATGGGAGCAGGGACAAGCTACTCGCATCGCTCCTTCAGAGAAAGCCCTACAATGGACTGATGTTGAGGCGGCGGACAGGGAGAATTTCCTGGTTGGAGCCCTCCAAGCTTTAACCAGCACGGAACTTTCGACACGAGTCAAAAGTCTAGAATGCATATCATACATTGCGCTAGGAGTTTGGGGTGATACTGCTGGCTTAGTAGTCGAGGAGGAGGGATCCGAGAAAGACATATTCGATGTGAAAGGCAATTCGCAATATAGCAAATCTAAGCTTCAGCTGAGATGGATAGTGAATGGAGCAAAGCTTCTTTGTAGGATTGGCGCATTACAAAAGCTTTTCGATGTTCTTACAAGATCATGTGATAATGAGAAGTCAGTCATTCTACTACCACTTTGGGCTTTGCGTAACTCTTGTTGCTTGTGAATATTCCTGTTAACTAAACCCTAGAGATTCGGACAATCTCAACGACTTGTCTCCCATGAAAGACGAAGAAATGGCTTCCATGAAATTTCTCAAGCAGATCGAGACCAATCAAGTGCTCACTGCACTCTACTGCGTTGTTGAAGTTGGGCGATGGCAAATTAGTGAAAGTAAAGAGACTTCTATTCGGCAAGCCATCAGTATGACTATGGACCCCCTACTGTCACATATTTCTAATATGTGTACTTGGCAGCCGACCTAACGCCCGATTTCTTGGCTTTTTTGGCTCGGACGATTGCAAAGCTGAGGTGGGAAGACTCGTCTCCGCTCCCTGTCTCAAGAGTAAGCATAGCGTTGACCATGATCCTCAATTATATTACTGACTCCATTGCTAAAGATTATTCTCACGTTCTGGAAATCCGTCCTATTGGTGTTTGGTAGCACAGAGGAAGTGGAAGAATCTAAGGCTGCTCTTCGCGATGCTTCTGATGAGGCTGACAACGAGCATGGGGAGGGTTTTATCACAGCATCACCACTCGATTACCATTTGTTTCGACAAGAAATAACTTCAAAGTATCCAGCGTACAGCCCTCCACCACCGCTAGTACCTATTGAACTCGAAAACAATTCGATATTACCTCCACTTCCTAACCATCCTAGCCGTCGCGTTAGCCAAGAGAGCCTGCGACTCAGCGCTGGCGTCAATGTTAATGGTACTGCGGGATCAATCTTTAATCAACCTGTACATATTGCGACGCCCGCGCCGTCTCCACCGCCTTCACCTGCAGGACCTGGCGGAAAGGGCGGCAAAAAGCAAAACTACCAGACTAATCAAAACTTTCCCTTCTTATACCCTCCTCTAGATGATACAACTAATATCGTTGGCGGTAAAGGTAGTGCCACCTTGCAGGACCAACTGGTAGAGAAGAGATGGGACGGTAACGATGTTCCAGCTTCCATTCAGGAAGCTGGACAGCTCTTTGCTAGTAGGATGCGGATGTCAAGATCGATACGGCAACTTTGGGATGTGCGCGAGAAATTCATCACGTACGAGAGAGGATGGAATGAGGCCGGCAAGGACGACGATTTATCCGATCCTGAAGTGGCGGAGACCAACATGAAAGGAGATGAGCTGTCTAATAAAGCTGAGTATCAACTTAAAGCGCCCGAATTTGAGAAGGAAACAGACAACGAAGATGTACAACGACGACTGGATGCTGTGGAAAATTTCTACGTATGTATTGAAATTCCCACAAGTAAATCACCGGCTAACTCTTAGTAAGCGAAATTCCCTGCCTCATCTCCAGTCGGTAGTCATTGTTCTGTGGAAAGCCGTGTTTGCCAATGTCTCCGCGCTCGTGACGCAAAGTAGCGGACAAAACGGGGTCCCTAACAACTTATCTCTTGCTGAGGATAACGGTGATGTATCTCAAGGCAAACGAAAGATCAATGGAGCTTCGGCAATTCATCTGAATGGTTTAGCAAACGGGCAACTGGCCAACAACGATGATGGCACCGATCCGGCAGTTGAAGAGCTCAATGCCATACGCTTGAGGGAAGTTACATCGAAGGCTATCTCTGGTGTTCTCCTCATGCTCCTGAAATGGTTCAAAGTGTCGCGTGAGCCAGCCAACTCGAAAGCCTGTTGATGTAGTATGGAAGCTGATTTGCCGTCTAGACATCCTCAAATTCGAATACCTGAACCAACTACTTCTTGACGCAAATTACATACCACTAATTCTCAAGCTTTTTGCCCATCAAGACATAGACAGAGCAGTAGATCAGAAGAATGATCGCGAAGATCTCGAGTAAGTTTGATCCCCATCTCTATCCGGAAGTCATTGTCAACGGTTCCTCGCAGCTTCTTCAACTTCTGCCGCACCAATTCCGGACATCCCCCTACCACCCCGCCCCAGCCCTCACTCTCTCCCTCCACCTCCAGCGACGACGAAGCCCAACCACCCGCCATTCCCAAACACCGCCGTTCTCCCGCCTCGCGTTCCCCACCGTCTTCCCCACCGCTCCCCACAGACACCAAACCCTCTCGCCCCGAAGTCGACGAACTCGGCTACCCCACGGCGGGGACCCTTCCCACTACCCCGCTAACTGCCTACTCCCCCCGCTTCTTCTTCACAACCATCACTCTCCTGCGCCTCCTCCAGAAGATCACCAAGCGAAAAGCCCACCGCGCGCTGCTGCTCGTGCAATACAAGAGCAGCACGATCCTGCGCAAAGCGCTCAAGATCCCGCAGCCGGAGCTGCGTCTCTACACCCTCAAGCTCTTCAAGTCACAAGTCCCCTACTGCGGCCGCAAATGGCGCCAGACGAACATGCGCGTCATCACGGCGATTTACCTGCACTGCAAGCCCGAGCTGCGTGATGAATGGCTGTGCGGCGGGGACGTGGATGGGGTTGTCGAGGAAGCCGTGCCGCTGGAGCAGGCTGGGAGGGGTCTGGTGCATTGGTGGCATTTGCGGAATTATCGGGCTGTGATGGAAGGGAAGGAAAGGCGGGAAGGGGAGGGGGAAGAGGTGGCGGAGGAGGATAATTTCTTTGCGAGGGAGTTGGAGAAGATGGGGTGGGGGGTTGGGGGGATGGGGTTGGCGGAGGGGGAGGAGGAGGGGGGGGAGGTGCAGGTGGGGGGGAGTGAGTGGGATGGTGGACCGTTGCAGATGGAGGGGTGGGCCTGATGGGGGTTGGAGGCGAGGCTTTGGTATGGGGTAGATGGGGCAGTGGGGCAGCGTGATCGTTCTGTGCGTAGAGATGCCGATGAGATAGGTAGAAGTTGTTTTGCAGTGTATACCATGACATTCTGCGATGGAATAGTGCTAGCAGTAAGATCTGTTAAAATTCCGAATCACCTGTCAAACAAGTCACAGCAGTTCATTCCAATCTAATCAAGTCAAGACAATCTTCCATCATGCCTGACGGCCTAGATATTGATCGAACGTAGCCAATTGGATGACTGACCATGTCGAACCCCATATTTTCTGTCGGTTCTGCACCTATTCATCTATCTCGTAACTTCATCTCCTCGATACTGTTGAACAACTAAGGTGGTACTCTATTCTACGCAGTCTTCTGGTCTATACCTCGACATCTATACATGTATGCTTTGATATCGTCTCTTGCGCCTACCAGGGCTATGATCCCGGTACGCCTC
>JAABUL010000425.1_pt1 | contig 90550 bp, 80 predicted proteins | sample 5559151 | NCBI WGS metagenome assembly JAABUL01 (sample SAMN10711876, study PRJNA513368) | rock metagenome | isolation source: Antarctica rocks | place: Antarctica: Victoria Land, Pudding Butte sud | reverse complement strand
TTCGGCGGGTGCCTTCCCTGGCAGACGACGTGGTTCCGTGAGAAGTCCCATCGTTGCAGGTCAGCAGGCATCCGCCGCCTCACACCTCCACCCGAGCAACGCCGCTATGCGGTGGATCCAGGCTCAACAGTGTGAGTCTCCGGACACGCCGGGGCGGTTCAGGACGATTTCCCGGCCGCAGTGGTGGCAGTGCAGCCCGGTGCGGGCGAGCCCGTAGGGGTTGGGTGGCAGGGGGAAGCGTCACGCATTCCGGGTCCGTTGGGCGCGGGCGTGAGCGAGCCGGTAGCTGCTGGTCCCGGTCTCGATGATGTTCCCGGCCAAGGTGAGGCGGTCGGCGATGGCGGCGCAGAGCCTGGGGTCGGTGAAGGTTTTGGTCCAGCCGCTGAAGCTGTCGTCGACCGGTCCGGGAAACTCGGGGCCCCTCAGCCACCGCCCGGGTGCGGGCCCCCCGCAGCGGCGATCCGCGCCCAAACCCGGCCCAACCACTCCTCCACGGTCAACTCCCCGGCCGCGTACCCGTCCAGATCCCCGGCCGCCGCGTCACTGACCCGGCCCCCTTCCATCTCGATCGAGTGCCGCGCCGCGGCGACCGCCGCCCGACGGCGCTCCAGCTCCGCCGCCAGCACCGGCCGCCCGTCCCACCCGCGCCCGTCTGACCCGTCACCACCGCACCGCTCCACCGATCGCTCCGGAAGCCGACTCGCACCGGCTTGAACCATCGTTAGCGAGCCGGCCGGTCACGTCAGCCCGAACGCGCCCGATCGTTCCCGGCCCGACGGGCTCTACTGCCCAGTGGTGCCGGACCTCCCGAGCCGGGACCGCCACGGCGGCCGGTGAGGCCGGGGACAGCCCACGGGCTGGCGCGCACCGGTACCCCGCCCCCTTGACCATCAAGAGGCGGGATCGACAGCGCAGCAAGCCACCGCAGCGCGCGGTGAGACCCCAAGCCCCGACAGCCCGCGTGCGCGACAACCACCACCACCCTGGTGGTGGTCGTCCGCACCGCGATCAAACCGACACGGGATCGCACGCGTGATCGCGTCGCACGGCTGGGCGGTGACACTGCCGACACTTCACTACCGTCGCAAAGCCATCGCAACCATTGGAGCACTGTCGGAGCCATCCGCTACATTGTTCCGCATGAGTCCCCTGAGCAGCCGGCGGCGTCGATGAGTGAGTTAACGCCGGACCCGCGACAGGTCTTCGTCATTCACGGTCGGAACGAGCCAGCTCGCGCTGCGCTCTTCACGTTTCTACGGTCGATCGGGCTCCAGCCGATCGAGTGGTCGCAGGCCATCGGCATGACTCAGAAGGCGTCCCCGTACATCGGCGAGGTCCTCGACGCAGCGTTTAGCGCTGCTCAGGCCATCGTGGTGTTGGAGACCCCCGACGACATCGCCTACCTTCACCCCAGTCTCACCCACCCCGGCGATCCCGAGTGCGACGCGATGCCACAGCCTCGGCCCAATGTACTGTTCGAGGCCGGCATGGCAATGGGACGCGACCCCCACCGAACGGTGATCGTCGAGCTGGGCCGAGTTCGGGTTTTCAGTGACATTCACGGGCGCCACGTCGTTCGGCTCGACAACTCGGTGGGGAAACGCCAAGATCTTGCAGAACGCCTCAAGACAGCCGGGTGCTCCGCCGACCTGAGTGGTCACGACTGGTACGAGGCCGGAGACCTCACGCCTCCGGCGCCACCTGGGGGCGGGCTTCCTCTTGGACGGAAGCTTCCGTCCACTCAAGCCTCCGGTTTCCCCCGCTTGGACGCGCGTTACCACGATGGTCTGCGAAGCTCTGGTTACGTCGAGGTGATCAACAACGGCCCGGGCGACGTTTACGAACTCGACTGCGAAACTGAAAAAGGGGAGGGTCTGCGCATCGATCGCTACGCTGACTTCCCGATCCCGAAACTGCCAGCCGGCAAGAGCATCCGGATTATGAGAACAATTTCCTTGGGACCCGGATTCAGCTCCTACTTTAACGTTCGCGTGACCGGTAAGACGGTCGACGGAACACCGATCGACGAGGAACTTTCTGTGAGCACGACATGAGTACGTCTGTGTCACTTCCTCTCGACAACGATGGCTTCCTCCGACGCGAGTGTCCCCACTGCGAATCCGAGTTCAAGTGGCACAACGGGCCTGCCAATGAAGAGGCCGAGCAGGTAGATGCTCCTGTCGCCTACTACTGCCCGTTTTGCGGTGAGCCGGCGCCCCCAGACCACTGGTGGACACAAACCCAACTCGGTTACATGCAGGAGATGGCCGCACCCGCGATCATGCGGCAGATTCAAGATGAGATCGGCAACGAGCTACGCTGCAGTAAGTACTTCACCCACAAGCCAGGCGACGAGAGCGACTTCCCCGATACTCCGAGCGCGTTAGTCGAACCCGACGACATGCACATCATTAACTCACCCTGTCACGACTACGAGCTGTTGAAGGTCCCGGAAGGCGTCGACGGCCCGTTGCACTGCCTCATATGTGGGAGCCCGTTCGCGGTTTAGGGGTGCCTGCCCAAGGCCGCGTTGGCGATCCCAGCTTCGTGCGCACTAATTCCCAACTTCCCGGGTCGCCGGTGCCGCCGGGCCTGGCGCACCCCGGCCTCCCCGGTCCCGGCGCGGGCTCCTCAGTCCCGGCGCGGCCGAGCTTTTAGGTAGCGGTAGGCGCTCGTCTGGTTCACGCTGACCTCGGCGGCCGCGGCCGCGACGGTCGCGCCGCCGGTGACCAGCGCGCGGATCCGCTCGGCGCGTGCATCCCGGGCGACGCCGACCACCACCGCGGCGGCTGTGGTGTCCACCCACCCGGCGTCGGCGACCGGATCCCCGGCCGACGCCGGGTCCGGGCCGTGGGCCCAGGCAGTCGGGGCACACGTCTTCCTGACCAGGGACCGGAAAGTCCAGAAGCGGGTTGCACTGTCCGGCCCAGCCATGGCGGTCCTCGCGCCCAAGGCCTTGGCGAACGAGCTCGCAGTGGCCGGAGTCGAGCCGTTCTTTGGAGGCACCTGCGGCGACGGCGGATGCCCGTACAGCGGCTGGCCGGACCCCCTGCCCGACACGGCAAGTGGAGCGAGCTGCTCTCCGCCCCGGCGTAGAGCAGCTCGGAAATCGCTGCCGCCGTCACCCCGCTGGCGAATCTGGACGATGCCAGCAGCTGACCGGGAACGAAGTGCTGCAGCAGCAGTTACCGACCTTGACCGAACGGGGTCGTCCAAGCGGCTGACGCCGTTTTGGACCCGGTGAACACGCTCGTAGACGAGTCCGACCGGTTTGAGGACTCGCCGCGGCGAGCGACTGAGGGCTTCCGGGTCACTGACCGACTCCCGAGGACGGCCATCGCTCTCCCAGCCCAGCTGTCCTTACCGAATCACTTCACCGGACCGATCTAATGGGACACCACGAGGAGTGCTGACATCGCGGGCGACAGTCTTCGACGGTATCCCGGCCGGGTCTTTCCTTGTTGGACAGGTGATTGTCTGGCCAAGGAACGACCCAAAGAGTACCGATTCGGTTGGTGGACACCTGATCAGGGTGGCAACGGTGAGGTTCACGACCACGCGTTACGAGTCGACGGTTATCAAGCGGTCCGGATTGGACATAGCTGCCGCGCGGCATGAGGTGTGGACGATCAAGCGACAACCGTCAGATCGGGCGCGTCATGAAACCAGCCTCGCCAAACAACGATCGCCGGTCGAGGTAGGTGTTGTAGGCGCGGCAGGACGATTCTCCGATGTGGAGGCAGGCGCTACAGGTTCCGCCTCCGCGGGAGCACCCTGGGTCGAGGGGGCATCGGCGTTCGGCGTCGACGACGGCGTTGAGAAGGGTGTCGAGTTCGGACTCGAACACTGCTTGCAGTCCGCCGAGAACGAACTCGCCGCGGGGGGCGGCATAGAGGAAGAAGCCGAGGTGGACGGGCACGAGGTACTCACTCAGCGCGTCTCGGTCGATGCCGGCGAAGGCTGAGGTCTGTCGAAGCATCCGGTGGGAGTAGGTGTGGACGAGTGTCAGGAGGTCGCTTCCGACGGTCGTGATGGCGGGCGAATCGCCGGGTAGCGGGATGTCGGAGGCAGCGACGATGGCGAGTCGAGCGGTGGTGGGGTCGGTGTCACCTGGCACCCAGCTGTCGAGCCGGTGTCCGCGGCTGTGGAGCCAGTCGGCGACGTGGACGGGGTCGAGCCGGACGAGGTAGGCCTCCGTCTCGGCGAGGTCGCCGTGGAACCGGTAGCTGTCCTTCTTGGGGTGCCGGAACGGGACGAGCCTGTCCTTGCCTGCTTCGTTACCGCCGCGGGTGTATCCGTACATGACGTTCAGGACGGGGAACCGTTCGACCAGGTCGATCCCGGCCAACCGGGCTCGGCGCAGCGCCGCCGGGTAGGCGTCGTCGTACCGGCCGGCGAGAGCGGTTCCGGCGGCCGTGTGGAGCTTGGTGGAGGGTTGGCGGACCTCGGCGAGCGCGAGGGCGATGTCGAGGGCGTCTTGACCGGCGATATCCCTGCGTGCTTCGGGAAGGCGGTCGAGGGAGCCGGCCCCGGCCGCGGCGGCGAGCTGCCCGCTGGCGGTCGCCTGGTCGGCGAGGTTCTCGACGAACGACGGTTCCATGCCCTTGCCGACGAGGTCGGCGACGAACGTCGACCGGCTCGGCTTGCCGTGAAGGGTGAGGGGACTCGCCGCGCGGAGGTCGTCGACGACCCACCGCAGCGCCTGATCTTGGCCACCGGCATCGAGCAGCTCGCGGAGCTTGTCGGGGCGGGGCGGGTTGACGAGCACGATCCCGCGGGGGGTGTACGCGCTGCGGGCCTTGTGGACGTTCCAGTGGACACGGCCCTGCCGGCAGCCGGGGCACTGCTGGAACCCGAGTCCCTTCTGCAGCTGCCGGTGGCAGACGGGGCACACGAACGCGAGGTCCGTGGTCTTGGTACTGGTGGTGGCGACGAGCTTGGCCTGGTGGTGCGTCGGGCACCGGGGGATTCGGGGTTCGGTCACGGCGCCGCACTCGTGGAAGCCGATGAAGTGCAGCTGCCCCCACGCGTGCGCCCCGCACGTGCATGGCTTGTCGAGGCTGGTTCCGAGTCGTCGGCACGTGCGGCAGAGCCAGACCCGTGGCCATCGTTCGACGGTGACGCCGTGGGTGTCGTCGAGTTCGACGACGTCGAGGGGCCGCTTCTGGTGGAGGTCGGCGGCGAGTCCTCCGTCGGCGCCGCTGAGCTCCCAGAGGTGGATCTCGCGGAGCAGCCGTCGGCGGACGGTCTCGACGTCCACAGTCAGTGGAGACGCGCTCGTCCACTCCGTAACGCGGTAGATGCCTCCGCGCAGGTCGGCGGTCTGCTGGGGGAGGAACGTGCGCAGCACCTGACTGCCGCTGCGGGTCCCGAGTTGGGTCATCGTCGACTCCTACTGCTCGTGGCGTCAGTCGTGGATGGGGACAGCGGTCTCGACGTCGCGCAAGCTCATCATCGGACCGGTCGGTCCGAGCTCCGAGGGCCACTTGGTCGAGGTGGGGTCGTTGAGGTCGCGGAACCACATCCCCAGCCAGTCCCGGATCTCCGCCCGGAGCAGGTCGTCGTCCTCGCCGGTGAATCCGAGCAGCTCGGCGATGACCTCCGCCTGCTCCGCAGGGGCGAGCCCCACGGTCGTCGCGTAGTCGCGCAACGTGTTCAACGTGGTGAGTCGTTGGCCAGCTGACCGCGGCTCCATCAAGTCGAAACGACGAGCGGCGACGATCGCGGGCATGGTCAGGCGCAGGACTCGGCGGCTGCGGCGGGTGACGGGGATCGGGTCGACGAACCGGTCGCCGTGGCTGATGTAGGAGCCGAACTGGCGGAAGGTGGCGGCGTCGCGTTCGCGGCCGATCTTGTGCAGGACGTACACGAGCCCGGGGTAGGTGCGCCCGACCCGGGCGGTGGTCTGGATGAATTCGGCGGTGGACAGCGGCAGCCCGAGCATGACCATCGTGTTGAGCCGGGCGACGTCGACGCCGTGGCTGAGCATGCTGCTGGCGGCGACGACATGGATGCGGTCGTCGAAGTCCGGTTCTGGGTGCTCGAGCCGTTCGAGGTAGTTGCGGACGTCGTCGAAGTCGGTCTGGCCGGTCAGCTGGATCGTGTTAACGCCGCTGTTGCTGCCGTTGTTGTCCATGCTCCGAGTGGCTGCCTCGATGTCGTACAGCGTGTTGCCGTAGATGACGTCGGTGCCGTAGAAGGACAGCAGTTGGTCGCTGTGTCGGGGGTCGACGCCGGCTTCCGCGCAGGTCCGGTCGGGGTGGTCCCGCAGATCGCGCACGGCGTGCTGGAGGACGTCGAGGGTCCGGTCGCTGACGTGGTCCAGGGTGACGCCCCGCGGTGCGACGGCGACGAACCGGCGCAGCGGTTCGGGTCCGCGTCGGGTCCAGAACGACTCGTCGGCGGTAGGTCCGGGCAGCGGGAACACCCGGCCGGCTCGTCGGTAGAGGACGTCGACCTGCCGGTCATGCCCGGTAAGGGTGGCGCTGCTAGCGATGACCTTCGCGGGCGGGCCGCCGAGCTCCCGTTGAAGGTGGTCCAGGAGGCTCTCGTAGTGGCTGTCGACCGCGCCGAGACTGTCGCGGAGCAGGTGCAGCTCGTCCTGCAGGCGCAGGGTGGGCGCATACCGGTCCCGAGCCATCGGCAGCGGCTTCCGGGTGCCGGTGCAACCCGACACGAGGCACCCGGTGGCGTCCTTGGGGCCCCGGGGGGCGTAGGTGTACCCGTGACCGACTTCGCTGCAGATTCCCAGCGGCGGGCCGACGAGCCCGCGCATCGCCGCCTGCATCGCAATCCCGGCGGCCTTATCGAGCGTGCCGAGGACGACCGTGGGCAGGAACCGGTACAACTCCTGGTCCACGACGAACATGGGCAGGTACTCGCCCGGCCACGGGCAGCTCCCGTTGCGGCACTGGTGGGCCAGTCGCCAGTGCCGCCGGTCGAAGGCCATGTCGACGTCGGTGCCGTGACAGAACGGGCAGCGCAACAGCACCTGGTACGTGTCCGGCGCGCTGTGGCTGTCCGGCATGCCGGGACTGTCGGGGTCCGGGTCGTCACCTTTGCGTTCCGGGACGACCTTGTTCGGCGTGCCGCCGCGGCCGACGAGGAAGCCCAGCGAGAACGGTGCTCCAGGGATGCGTTCACGGCGGCGAACCTGTTCGGCGCCGGCCAGAGCGTCGGCGAACCGCTGTGTCTGTTGAAGGGACAGCAGTCGCAGCGGGAACCGCGACCAAGCGGTGACACCGCTGGTCTTACCGGTCATTCGGTCATGCAGCGCGGCGGTGACGAGAAGACCGAGGTAGGTCTCGGTCTTCCCTCCCCCGGTCGCGAACCAGACGGTGTCCACGATCGGCGCCTCGTGCTCAGGATCGACGAGGAACGCGACGGCCCCCAGGAGGAACCCGACCTGGAACGGCCGCCAGCCTGTGTACCGGCCGTGCGCGCTGAGATCGATGGCCTCGTTCATCAGCTGGAACGCCCGTCGGAGCACCGGGTCGTCGCGCAGCAGGTCCACGCCCCGGCGCAGCCGGGTCACCTCCGCCTCGGCGGCAACAGCCGCCGCCGCTGCCTCCCCTTGGAGTCCCGCTGTCCAGTCGCCGTCGGTGGCGCGCCGGGTCAGCGCGGCGTCGGACCAGTGCTGCTGGTGATAGTCGGCCAGCGCGTCGACGAGCGCAGTCAGCGGAGGGACGGGGTCGGCGGCGAGCGCCGCGAAACTCAGGTCTGGGTGGGGATGGGGGCTGTTCCAGTAGCGGGGCCGGCGAGTCTGCGCCTGGACCGTGTCGGTGGTGGTGAACCCGCCGGGGATCGGGCAGACCCCGACGTTGATGCCGTAGGCGGGAACGTCGCGGTCGTAGCGGAAGCTGTCGGGTAGCGCCTCGAGCTGGAACGGGCGGGTGGGGAGTCCTGTGAGGTCGAGCGCCGTCTCGTACAGGTGGGTGTCGACCGGCTGCGGGGGGTTGGCGGGGTTGGTGTTGACGAGCTGGACGACTAGTTCCGGTTCACCGAACCAATCCTCGACGTCAACGCGGATCGTTGCGGTGAGCCCCGCCGCCCCGGCCGATGCGAACGCCGCGCTGAACTGGTCGGTGCCCGCGGTGACGGTGCGCTTGCCGGATGGGACGGTGACGGTGGTGGACACCTCAACCAAGGGGCTGCGCCACCACCGCCGGTCCGGGTCGGGCCCGGTGTCCTTGGGGTCCTCTTGCCACGCACGGGCACGTGCCGTGACGTGCACCGTCCACGGCGCCGACCCGGTGGGGCGGACTCGGATGCCGATCGCGCACGGCTCGAGCCGCTCGGCGCGGTCACCGAGACCGCTGGCCGCGACCTCCTCCTCACTGGCGAGTCGCCCCAACCAAAACGTCGCGGACGGCGCGACGGCCATCCGGTCGCTGTCGTCCCCACGGCCGGCCGCCGTCACCCGCCCGTCCAACCAGTCGACGAACTGCTCGCAGGCCTCCTCGAACCGCTGGCCCACCGGCGTCCCGAGTCCGGGACCATAGATCGTCTCCGCCGACGTGTCGGTAGCGCTCATCGAGGAAGGCTCGCAGATGAGTCCGACAACGGCGTGTCGTCAATGGTCTGGTCGTCGGGGGCTGGGTCGGGAACGCGGCGGGCTCGCTTGGGCGGCGCGGGCTCGGGCGGCATCGAGCCGGTCAGGTACTCGAACAGCAGCACCGCCTCTGGGTGCGTGCGGAGCCTCGCCATCACCTTGGTTTGGATCTGGCGGATGCGTTCGGGGGTGACGCCCAGCTCGGCGGCGATCGCGTCGAGCGTCTGGGGTTCGTGGTGGTTCAGGCCGAACCGTCGCGTGATGATGTGGTGCTCCCGTTCGGTGAGCGCGGACCACAGGGCCTGGTCGACCTGCCGGTGGAAGTCGGCGGCGAGGACGACCTCGACGGGGTCTTGTCGTCCGTCGACGTCGGCCTCGGCGGAGAGCAGGTCGCCGATGGTCAGGTCCTCGTCGCCGATCGGAGCGTCGAGGCTGGCGACGGGCCGGAGGTACTCGAGCATCGCGGCAACCTTGCCGGGGTCCTCGTCGAGCTCGTCGGCGAGCTCGACGACCGTCACCGCGCGACCGAGTCGCGCTTCAAGGACCCGGCGGACGCGCCTAACCTTCTGCAACTTCTCGCACAGGTGGACGGGAATGCGGATGGACCGTCCCCGGTCCGCGATTCCCCGCTCGATCGACTGGCGGATCCACCAGGTCGCGTAGGTGGAAAACTTGTAGCCCAGGGTGCAGTCGAACAGCTCGGCCGCTCGGAGCAGTCCGATGTTCCCGTCCTGTATCCGGTCCGACAGCTCGACGGTGCAGTAGAAGTACCTCGGGTGCTTCGCGACGCTGACAACCAGTCGCAGGTTCGCCCGGGCGAGGTCGGCGTGCGCCTGTCGTCCGGCCCGAGAGACCTCACGTATACGAGCACTGTCGTCGGCGCTCCGGTTCCCGGGGTCGGCGAGGACCTCGTCCGCTCGCTGACCGGCAGTGATCGCAGCGCCGAGTCGAACTTCGACGTCGGCACAGATCAACGGGATGCGGCCGGCACGGGCAAGGTAGTCACCCAGCTGGTCGCGCATCTCCGACCCGACCTGCCGCCGGCTCGTTCCCCCGTCGAGGTCGCCGGCGCCGTCGTACGGAGCCGGGACCACATCCTCCTCAAGCTCGACGCCTCCCTTCTCGAGCTGGGCGAGCACCTGTTGCAGTTGGTCGACGTCGATGCCGCGCCGAGCCGCGAGCGCGACCGCAGCACCACGCTCCACACCACCGGTCCGGGCGTGGTCGTCGAGCAGGTCGGCCACCAACTTGGCGACCGGGTCCCCGGTGCTCCGTTTCGTTCCCGGCGCGGCACCTCTCGCCGAGGCTGTCGCGCGCCTTGGGGTATCGAGGTCGAACGGGTCGTCGAAGTCGTCCCAGGTGTCCTCGTCCGTCGTCGTGTCCACCGCGTGGCGACCCGGCGAAGCCGGCGACGACACCAGCCGTCGCTCGGGCGACGGCGACCCGACAATCCGCTCCCCCGTGATGGGCGCCGGGATGGGCTTGCCGGTCGGGCTGGCGATGAGAAGGTTGAGCTCCCGCGGCGAGACGTTGTGGACGCGAAGGAACTGTCTGAGCTCGGCAAGGTCGGGAGGTCTGCCGTCACGGGAGAGTGCCTGCAGTTGGGTGCTGAGCCAGCGATCGCGGAGTGCTTCGTGGCCGATGTCGGCCGTGCCGGACCTGGTCGACGTGCTCATCGACTGGCTCCCACGGTCGTCGGCTCCTCGCTGGACGGTTGTTGTCGTTGCCGGCTGAGGTCGTCGTGTTCGACGTCGGATGCCCGCTCGAGCGTTCGTCCTGGTGCCAGTAAATCCTGCGAAGGGTGGTTGGTGACCCGACTCGGTGGTGAACGTGTGGATGGACAGGGACGGCCACCTGGGTAGATCCGGCGGCTTGCTCCGGTCCACGCCGCTGCGTTGCTGCCGAACCCCTGTCTGGCAGGGTGAGTTGAGGCCAGTGGTTCAACAGCAAGTCGACCGTGACGGGGCGAGATCGGATCTGAGGATGAGCACGACGTCATGACGTGCCCAAGCCGGATTAGCCCGGCCCGGGGCCGATCCTCGATCACGTCTCGGGACATCTCGGGGTTAGCCCCGAGGGTGTCCTGAGGTGACCTCGGGGCACCTACCAGCCGATCGGCCCGCCCGCGTGGTGATACCCGCCGAGCAGCCTGTCCCCGGCTAGCGTCCCGAGGGTGTGGAGCTGCTGGTGATGGGCACGGTCGCCGGGCTGTTCGCTGGGATCGGCGGGCTGGAACTGGGCCTGCACCGGCACGGCTGGTCCACCGATCTGCTGTGCGAGATCGACCCCGGGGCGCAGGCCGTTCTCGACGAGCGGTTCCCCGGGGTGGACCTGCACGGTGACGTGACCCGGTTGCGGTCGCTGCCGACCGGGATCGACCTGGTGACGGCGGGGTTCCCATGCCAGGACCTGTCCCAGGCCGGGCGGACGGTGGGGATCACCGGGACCCGCTCCGGGCTGGTCGACGAGGTGTTCCGGCTGGTCCGGCGACGCCGGGGCGGTCCGCGGTGGCTGCTGCTGGAGAACGTGCCGTTCATGCTGCAGCTGGGGCGCGGGGCGGCGATGCGCCACGTCACCGCCGCACTCGAGCAGCTCGGTTACACCTGGGCCTACCGGGTGGTCGACGCGCGCGCGTTCGGTCTGCCGCAGCGCCGACAACGGGTGCTGATGCTGGCATCCCGCACTGAGGACCCCCGCGAGGTCCTCTACGGCGAGGACGCCGGCGCCCCACCGGCTGGGGACCCCACCCAGGTGGCATGCGGCTTCTACTGGACCGAGGGGATTCGCGGTCTCGGGTGGGCGGTCGACGCCGTCCCCACCCTCAAGGGCGGCTCGACGATCGGGATCGCCTCCCCGCCCGCGGTGCGGACCGCCGCCGGGGAGCTGGTGACCCCGGGCCTGGTCGACGCCGAACGCCTGCAGGGCTTCGAGCCGGGCTGGACCGCTCCCGCGACCGGGGTGCCCGGGGCCCGGCTCGGGCACCGGTGGAAGCTGGTCGGGAACGCGGTCAGCGTGCGGATGTCGGAGTGGGTCGGTCAGCGCCTCGCCGACCCGCAGCCCTATCACGGGCGGGCCGACGCGCCGCTGCAGCCGGGTGAGGCGTGGCCGACCGCGGCGTGGGGTCGGGACGGCATCGCGCACCGGGCGCCGGTGTCGGCATGGCCGGTCCGTGCACCCGGTGAGCACCTGCACGACTTCCTCACCGACACCCGGCCGCTGTCCGCGCGGGCCACCGCGGGGTTCCTGCGCCGGGCGCGGACCGGGAACCTGCGGTTCGTCCCCGGCTTCCTCGACGACGTCGCCGACCACCTGGCCCGGATGGGCGGGGACCCCCGGGACGCCGCCGCGTGAGGGGCCCGGCGATCATCGCGCGGACCCTGTCGCTGCCCACGGTCGTCGACGGCGCCGGGCGCCGCTGGCAGTACCACTCCCGCAGCGACCGGCACAGCAAGGTTGCCTGCTGGGCGGTGCTGTTCGACCTGCTGCAGACCTCAAGCGTGCTGCGGCGTCACGTCGCCGCCGGCCGGGTGGCGTTCGGGATCAACCGGCGGATCAACGACTTCGCCAGTGGCCGGAAGAAGGACCTCGACCTGGTCGTGGCGCGCACCGACGGCGCCGGGGCCGGCGCGAACAAGGCATTCGACCTGGTCGCGCTCGCCGCGGACTGGGACGTCGACCTCAACACCGAGGACCGGGCCGTCCTCAACGACATCCCGATCGCCGGGACCTCCTCCTCCGGGGCGACGGTGCTCGTCGCTCTTGAGGCCAAGGCGACGATGACCGCGCACGTCCGCGCGCTCCCGCGGCTCTACGACGAGCTCACCTCGAGCCACGCGACCGTGCACGGGGACAACGGCGACGCCCTCGCCATCGGGTTCGTCCTGGTCAACATGGCCGACACGTTCATCAGCCCCGGCCGGCAGACCCCGGGCCTGGATGCCGTCGTCAACCCGCACAATCAGCCGCAGGACACCCTCCGCACGATCGCCAAGCTGCGGGAGATCCTGCGTCGACCCGGGCCGCGGTCTCCGCAGGCAGGGTTCGACGCTCTCGGCGTGCTTGTCCTCGACCTGGTCAACGACGGGTCCCCGGTCACCGTGGTCACCGCACCGCCGGCCCCGCAGCCCGGTGAAGACTTCTACTACGACCGGATGGTGGTTCGTGCCGCCCACCTCTACGACCAGACCTTCGGCCACCTCTGACCCACCCGTCCCGTGCGACGACGCCACCCGGAGCCGGATGCGCCGGCAGGGCCAGCGGGACACCAAACCGGAGCTGGCGCTGCGCCGCGAGCTGCACCGCCGGGGCCGCCGGTTCTTCGTCGACCGTGCCCCGCTGCCCGGTGTGCGTCGCCGCGCCGACCTCGTGTTCCCCCGCCGCCGGGTCGCGGTGTACATCGACGGCTGCTTCTGGCACCGCTGCCCCGTCCACGCCACCCGACCGAAGAACAACGCCAACTGGTGGCAGGACAAACTCGCTGGCAACGTCGGCCGCGACCGCGACACCGACCGCCAGCTGACCGAGGCCGGATGGTTAGTGGTCCGCTTGTGGGAGCATCAGTCACCCCTTGAGGGAGCCGACGCGGTCGAGGTCGCCCTTGAACGGACCTCCCCGACCCGCGCCGGATGAGCCGGGCGGCCCCGGGGCACTCAGCGAAGCCCGGGGTCGCTCCCGAGGTGGGGTGTCGCGAAGGTCGCGGAACACCGTGCGCGTGCTCACGCCTTCCGCGTCGGCGACGGTCTGCCAGCTCGCGCCGGCTGCGACGGCCGCGCGGACCCGGCCGGCCCGCGCGCGGCTGAGCTGTTGCTTGGTCTGCGTCCGGGTCGGCGTGGCAGTGCCCGCCCACCAGTCGGGCAGGGACGGGGCATGCCAGCGGCGATGCCAACCCAGCACCGTGCTGATCCCGGCCCGCTCGGCGCCGCCGGCGTGAGCCTCGAGCCGGACCACGGAAACCTCGAGCAGCCGGGCCGCCTCGGGCGTGCGGACCCAGCCGGCCCGCCACCAGACCAGCAGCTGGGCGACCGGCCCCCACCGGTGGTCCCGGCGGGCGGTCGCCCACAGCTGCGCGAGCCGGTCCCGGTCGGTGGCGGTGAGTCGGCCGGGCAGCTCGGTCTCGGTGACCGGCTCGGACCGGGCCGGCGTTCTCGGCGGGGCCGCCCCCGCGACCAGCGCCGCTGCCTTCGCATCGTCCTGGCCGGCGACCCGGAGCGGGGCCTGCTCGTACCGCTGGGCCACTGGGGCACCGTAGGACCCGGCCGCTCGCATCCGGGCGGTCATCTCACCCGGCGGCGTCGGCCCCGCTGCTCGGGCGGGGCGCTCAGGATCAGGGGGGCGATCTCGTGGACGGCCTCGACTAGGGCGACCGGGTTACCGGTGTGCCGCTCCCACCGGTGGAGCCGGTAGGTCAGCACCACATCCAGCAGTGGCCGGGTCCGGGCCAGGGCGCGGCGCAGCCCCCGGGGTCCGTGGGCGGCGAGCAGGTCGGCCGGGTCACAGCCGGCGGGCAGCATCACGACCTCGGCGGGTAGGCCGGTTAGCAGGTCCGCGGCCCGGTTGGTGGCGGCCTGCCCGGCGGGGTCGCCGTCATAGCCGAGCAGCAGCCGCCCCTCGCGGCCGGCGGTGGCCTGGCGCAACTTCCCGGCGTGGGCGGGGGTGAGCCGGGTCCCCCCGGCCGCCAGTCCGATGTGACCGGCCGCGTCGACGGCGATCGCGTCCACCGCCCCCTCGACCAGCACCACGCTGCCCCGTCCCGCGGCCAGCGCGTCGCCCTGCTGGGCCGCACCGAGCAGGTGCTCACCCTTGCAGAACACGCAGGTCGTGGCCGTGTTGACCCATTTCGGGGTCGCGGGGCCCGCGTCGAGCAGCCGACGGGCGGTGAACCCCACCACACCGTGCTGCTCGGTCGGGGATGACGAGCCGACCCCCAGCGCGTCCACAGCACCGCCCTGGCGGGCGGGGCGGCGACACCGGCCGCGAGCAGCTCCACCTCGGTGAACCCCTGCTCGCCCAGCGCGCCGACCAGCCCGGTCCCGGCCGGCCCGGTCGGGGCGTACCCGGCCTGCCAGCGGCGCCCGATCGGGGTGTCCGCGGACAGGTCCACCAGCCCCCGGCGGCCCAGCAGCTCCAGCAGCAGCCGAGCCCCCGGCCACCACCGCATCCCACAACCCGTCCGGGGCCTGCCCGTCCGGTAGCCGCAGCACCGGCGGCTCCGGCAACGCCTGCCGGTCGGCCTGGGCCACGTCGAACACCGTCACCCTGCTAAACCCCACCACCTGCGTCCCGTTCGAAGCCGGAGTGGCGCTGGTCCAAACCCGCGGGGCACTTCACCAAATCCAAGGCAACGCAGGCGGTTGTGGTGAGCCCGGCCCGCTCAGCCGGGGCAACTATCGCGGACTACTCGCCTGGCGCTTCGGCAGCGCGAACGACACCCAAAGCACGGCACCCAGCTCTAGCCACTCACTTCAGCTGCCGCTCTTGACGTGTATGGCCACGCCCGCTTATGGTGAACCCATCAACTGGGGCGGACGCTAGACCAGTCTTCGTCAACCGCCGCCCCTCCATCGAGCCTGAACAAATAGGAGTGGAGGACCCGTGCCATCTATCACCGAGACCTGGGCTCAGCTCGGCGCCCTGGCGACCGTCCGGGCTGCCGCCCCCAACCCGGGCGCCGGCAAGGCACCGCCGGAGGTCACCGCGAAGGTCAACGACGTCGTGAGCCTCGTCGCCTGGCTGGCGGTCGCGGCCTGTGTCGCCGGGATCCTGATCGTCGCGATCCGGATGGCCCTGCTGCATCGGCGCGGTGAGTTGGGCGATCACATGGGTGGTCTGGGCGCGGTGGCCGGGGGCTGTGTGCTGATCGGCGCGTGCAGCGGCCTCGTCAACTACTTCATCTGAGCCGGGCGGATGGTGAACGAGCAGCAGCGGCGCCGGGTGGTGCTGACGGCCTTCGCCGTGGCGGCCGCGGTCACCGTCGGCGTCGGCGTCGGCGCTGGGTTCTGGTGGCAGTCAGGCACTGCGCCAAGCGCGGCGAGGACCCCCTCGGTACAGCGAACCGAAACGGTCAGCACCGGCCCGGCCGACCTGCCGAGAACGGCCGAAGCATCACCACCCCCGACACCGGCACCGCCAGCTGGCCCGTCGGGGCGACCGCGCCCACCCTGTCCGACAGGGCGCGTGGAAGCCACGCTCCCGAAGGCGGCTCCCCGCGACCTGGACTGGGTCCACGGACTGCGGGAGCCGATGCCTGGCTCGCCGGCCTATGGCCCGCTGCGTCGCGACACGCAGAACCTGCCCGAGTGCTTCAGCCACTCACCGACCGGCGCAGTCATCGCCGCGTGGTCCATCAACGCCTCGCTGTTTTCCACGCGCTGGGAGCACGTCCTGAAGTCGCAGATTGCCCACACCTCCGGGTACGCCCGACTGGTCACACAGCTGCAAGCCGATCCGCCCGATGGTTCACCCGGCTCAACATCCCCCGCTGGGTTCGAGATTCTCGCCGCGAACGAGAACGCTGTGACTGTCGATCTCGTCCTGCGGAGCAACGTGAACGATGCTCTCATCGGTTGTCCGGTGACCGTTATATGGAGCGGCGAAGACTGGCAACTGGCCCCGCGCCCGGATGGAACGATCACCACGCCGACCTGCGCGGCGGTCCAACCGGGCGGCTACGTCAGCTGGGGGCCGTGACATGTGCTCTCCGCTGGACCCGGTCTGCCACGTCGCCGAGAACATCGCTGGCTCGGCATTCGGGGCCGTCGTGGACGCGATGAACGCCGCCGCCGGTAAGGCGCTGAAGACACTGATGACGTTCTGGACCTCGGCCGACGTTCCGGATCTGGGCTCCCCGACCGGGGTCACGGTGTGGTTGCAGGCACGACTGGCCTACGTCACCTCGGCGGTGGCCGTCTGCGCAGTGCTCATCGCCGCGGGAAAGCTGGCACTGGCTCGCCGCGCCGAGCCGGGGGCCGACCTCGGCCGAGCCCTGACGCGGACAGCTCTGGCGGCCGTCGTCGCCGTGCCGCTGGTCAATGGCCTTGCGCAGGCGTCCGACGCGTGGTCGACGTGGATTCTCAACGCCGCCGACGTCCGCGGGCTCGGCTCGGTGGCGCTGAACGATCTCGGCGTCGGACTGTCCCTGGTCGGCTCGCTGCTGATCGTGCTGTCGAGCCTGTTCCAGATGGCGATCATGGTCGTTCGCGGTGCCGTCGTCGCGATCCTCGTCGGGTTGCTGCCGCTGTCGGCTGCCGCGTCCAACACCGCTGCCGGTCGGCAGTGGTTCACCAAGATCACGGCCTGGCTGATGGCGTTCCTGCTCGTCAAGCCCGCGGCGGCGATGATCTACGCGGCAGGGATGCAGCTGGAATCCTCGACCGACTCCGCGCAGGCCGAGCTGTCCGGGGTGTTCGTCCTCCTGCTGGCGATCTTCGCCCTGCCGGCGCTGTTGCGGTTGCTCGTGCCCGCCACGGCTGCGATCGGAGATGCCAGCGGCGGAAGCATGACCGTCGCCGCGGGTGGGGCGCTGGCCACTGGTGCCATCGCCCTGGGCACCGCCGGCGCCGGCACAGCGGCCGCTGCCGGGTCCGGCGGCGGAGCGAGCTCCGGAGCAGTCGGCACTCCGGGCCAGCCGAACACCGGCGGCTCGAAGGGCGGCTCCACCGGCGGAGGCAGCGGCAGCTCCGGCGGTCGTGGCTCGACGGGCGGCCCGACAGAGGGATCCGGCGGCGGCACGAGCGGCGGCACGGCGGGCGGCACCGGCCCGGCCGGCGACGGTTCGGGTGGCGGAGGCGGCGGTGGGAAGACGGCCACCACGACGGCGGCCAGAGCCCTGGCTTCAACAGCATCGGCCGGCGCCAGCGCTGGTAGTTCAGACAATCCCGACGCATCCGACGACGCGCAGGAGCCGACATGGCGGTGACGAACAACCGGCCGACCTACGGCCACTGGGTCCGCCCACGATCACCGGGGATCGGACCGCTCGGACTGCTGCCCAGTGCGGCGCTGCTGGCGGGGCTGGTGGTCTCGCTGCTGGCCTTTCAGCTGCTCGGCGTGGTGGCCGCAGCTGTCGTCTGCGCCGCGACCACGGTCGTCGTTGCCGTCGCGGTCAGACCCGGCGGGGGCCGTTCCGTGGGCGAGACGGCGGTCAGTCACGGCGCCTGGTGGCTGTCCGGATCCGGCACCCGGCACTACCGGTCCGGCCCGCTGAGCGTGCACAGCCGCACCCACCGACTCCCCGGGATCCTGGCGGCCACCACCGTGTTGCCGGGCCGGGACGGACGCGGACGCAGCCTCGCCGTCATCGCCCGACGCGCCTCCGGGCTGTACACGCTGGTGTTCCGCTGCCGTGCGGACGGTGAAGCCTTGACCGACCCGGCCCTCGTGGACACCTGGGTCGCCCAGTGGGGCACCTTCCTTGCCTCCCTTGCCCACGAGCCCGGCCTGGTCGCGGCGGCCGTCGTGGTCGATACCGCCCCCGACCCGGGCACCCGGTTGGCCGATGAGGTCGACGGGAACGCCGACCCGGAGGCGCCGGAGTTGGCCAGGATGGTCATGGTCGAGATCGTCGACACCTACCCGGCGGCATCGTCGGAGAACACGGCCTATCTGACGGTCACCTACGCCGCGGCAGGCATCTCGCGGCGTTCCCGCAAGCTCGCCGACATCGTCACCGAGGTCGCCCGCCGCGCCCCCGGACTCACGACCGGTCTCGCGGCGGCCGGGGCGGGAACGGTCGAACCGATGACCGAGCCGGGCCTGGCCGAGACGGTGCGCATCGCCTATGACCCGGTCGGCGGTTACGCCCGGTCCGGCAGCCCGGGGTGGGAGGACGCCGGCCCGACTGCTGCGGTCGAGTCGTGGGCGTCCTACCGGCACGACTCCGGGGTCTCGGCGAGCTGGTCGATGACCTTGCCGCCGTCGGGAGCGGTGCCCTCCGACGTCCTGGCCCCGCTGCTGGCTCCGCACCCGGATTTCGTCCGCAAGCGGGTCGCGTTGCTCTACCGCCCCCACAGCCCGGCCACCGCAGCGGCGATTGCCGAACGCGACGTCCAGACGGCCGCCTTTACCGCCACCGGCGGGCGTGGCCGGGTGACGGCCGCGGCCACGCAGCGGATGCGTGCCACCGAGCGTTCGGCCGCCGAGGTCGCCCAGGGCGCGGGGGTGACCCGGTTCGCGTTGCTCGTCACGGTCACGGTGGCCGATGCTGCGGATCTGCCGCAGGCCGCGACGACGGCGGAAAATCTCGCGTCCACCGCCCGGCTGCGGTTGCGGCGCTGCTACGGAAGCCAGGCCGCCGCGTTCGCCGCGACCCTGCCGGTCGGGTTCGTGCCATGGCGGCACACCACCGTCCCGTCCTCATTGCGGGACCTGCTGTGACCCCCGACGTGGCGGTCGTCGGCGGGCTGTCGCCGCTGCCCGCCCGGGGACCCGCCGGGGTGCGCGGTCGCCAGCCGCGGGCAGCTGGAGAGTCCGGGCGGATGCCGGTGCCGGGGCGGCGCGGTATGCCCGGGGCGGTCGGCGGCCGATGGGCGCAGCTGCCGGTTCCGACCGAGTTCCGCGCGACGACCGTGCAGGCGTGCGGGTTGTGGCCGTTCGCCGCCGGCTCGACCCGACCCGCGGAAGGTGTGCCGCTGGGCCGGGACCTGATATCCGGGACGACCGTGTCCTGCGACCCGCTGTCGTGGTTCGTCCACGGCCTGATCGGGAACCCGTCGATGCTCGTTCTCGGCCGGCCCGGGCTGGGCAAGTCGTCGTTGACCGCGCGGATGCTGATCGGGCTGTCGCACCGCGGAGTGCGTCCCTTCGTGCTCGGCGACCTCAAGCCGGACTATGCCGACCTCGTGAGCGCCCTCGGCGGACAGGTGATCCGGGTCGCACGGGGGGCAGGGACCATCAACCCGCTCGACCCGGGGGCGATGGGAGAGGCCGCCAGCCGGATCGGCGGGGCCGCCGGGGATGCGCTGGCCCGCGAGGCCCGGGATCGTGCGACCACGATGGTGTCCGCCCTCGTCCAGCTGGTCCGGAGAGCGCCACTCGCCGACTATGAGGATGCGATGCTCTCCGCAGCCGTCCGGGTCCTCGGTGCCGGGACGACCTCGGCGCCGACGCTGCCCGACCTCGTCGCTGTCATCGCCGATGGCCCGCAACCGGTCCGCGCCGCCACCCTGGCGCTGACCGACACCGACCGGTACCGCGCGCTGTCCGAGCCGTTGCACCGCTCGCTGATCGCGTTGCTGGACGGCCCGCTCGGGCAGACCTTCGGCGGCCCGACGACGGTTCGTATTTCTGTGGACTCACCCGCGGTCTGCGTCGACATCTCGGGCATCGCCGAACGCGATGAACGACTGACCGCCGCTGTAATGCTGGCCTGCTGGTCTGAGGGGTTCGGCGCGATCGAGGCGAGCAACGCTCTCGCCCAGGCGGGACTGGACCGGCCGCGGCGGTTCTTCATCGTCCTGGACGAGCTGTGGCGCCCGCTTCGTATCGGCGCCGGGTTGCCGGACCGGATGGATTCCCTGACCCGGCTGAACCGTCGCGAAGGGGTGGGCCAGGCGTTCATCACCCACACCCTGAAGGACCTGGAGTCGATGGCCAACCACGAGGACCGGCTCAAGGCCCGCGGGTTCGCCGAACGGGCCGGGATGCTCGTCACCGCCGGGCTACCGCGGTCCGACCTGGAGCTGGTGTCCGCGATCGTCCCCCTGTCCGAGCGTGAGGTCGACCTGGTCGCGAGCTGGAACACCCCAGCGTCGTGGGCCCCGCGTTCCGACGTCGTTCCCGGCGCCCGCGGTCGGCCCGCGCCGCCGCCGGGGCTCGGGAAGTTCCTGCTCAAGGTCGGCGAAGGCCGGGCCGGGATTCCCGTGCAGCTCTCGCTGACCCAGGCCGAAATCGACCTGCACGACACCAACGCCCGGTGGGTGGGCTGATGCCCGCGACCGTCGGGCCACGCGGTGGCGGCGATGACGCCGCGCTCGCCTGGGTGATCCCCGGCCTGGCCGTCGCCACCCTGGCTGGCGTGGGGTCGGTCTGGGTCGCCGGTGCGACCGCATCCGCGCTCGCCGGGAACGGCTTCCTGCTGCCGCCGGCGACGCGTGAGACGGCGGCGACCCTGCTGCACGGTGGACCAGCCGCGCTGTGGCCCGGTGTCGCGGCGCCACTGGTGTGGGTGATAGCCGGGTGCCTGCTGGCGGTGGCCGTCGCGGCCGTCGGGTTCGCTGCCGCCGCCATCGCACGACGACTGGACGGGACACGGGAACCCGACGCCGCCCGCGCCCTGGCCGGCCGCCGGGACGTTGACGCGCTCGCCGGCCGGGCCGCCGATGCCCGGGCCCGCCAACTGCGCCCCTCCCTGCCCTCGACCGGCCGGGCAGCGCGCCGCGCGGTGCCCGGGGCGCAGGTCGGACTGCCACTCGGCGCGCTCGCCCGCGGTGGGACGGCGCTGCGCAGCTCCTGGGAGGACGTGCTGCTCGCGGTGTTCGCCCCGCGGGCCGGTAAGACCACTGCTCTCGCTATCCCGGCGGTCCTCGACGCCCCGGGCCCGGTCGTGGCGACATCGAACAAGGCCGACCTGTGGGCGGCGACCGCGCAGCTCCGCAGCGCGGAGGACAGCGAGCCGGCCCGGCGGACGGTGTGGACCTTCGACCCGCAGCGGATCACCCACGGGACCCAGCAGTGGTGGTGGAATCCCCTGGCCGGCCTGAACACCGTCGAGCAGGCCCACCGGCTGGCCGGGCACTTCGTGCAGGAGGTCCGCACCGACTCGCGGACCGACTTCTGGACCTCGGCCGCCCACGACCTGCTGACCTCCCTGATTCTCGCCGCCGCATGTGATCGTCGCTCGCTGCTCGATGTCTACGACTGGCTCAACGACCCCATCGGAACTCCGGAAGCACTGCTCACCGCAGCCGGTCACACCTCGATCGCGGCGGCGCTGGCCGGCCGGCGCAACGGGGCACCGGAGACCCGTGACGGCATCTACGAAACCGCCCGGACCGCCGCGCAGTGCCTGCGTGACGCGGCGATCATGGCCTGGGTCACGCCGCCGCCGCGGCCGATGCCCTCCTTCGACCCCGACGCCTTCGCCGTCTCCACCGACGCGCTGTACCTGCTGTCCAAGGACGGCGCCGGCGCTGCGGCCCCGCTGGTCGCAGCCCTGACCGATCGGGTCATGCGCGCCGCCGTGCTGGCTGCCGAACGGCGCGGCGGCCGCCTGGACCCGCCGATGGTGCTCGTGCTGGACGAGGCGGCGAACATCTGTCGGATCGCCGACCTGCCCGACCTGTACTCCCACCTCGGCTCCCGCGGGGTCGTCCCGGTGACGATCCTGCAGTCCTACCGGCAGGGCGTGCGGGTCTGGGGCGAGGCCGGGATGGACGCGCTCTGGTCCGCGGCCACCGTGAAGCTCATCGGGCCCGGCATCGACGATCCCCGCTTCGCCGCCGACATCTCCCGCCTCGTCGGCGACCACGACGTCCCCACCCGATCGGTCTCCCGTGGGCAGGGCGGACGCTCGACATCAACCTCGCTGCGCCGACAGCCGATCCTGCCCCCCGAGCGGATCCGCGAGCTCCCACGCGGCCGGGCACTGCTACTCGCCACGGGTACCCGGCCCGCGATCGTCCGGCTCACCCCGTGGTTCACCGGGCCGCAGGCAGCCGAGATCGGGGCCGCCGTCACCGCCGCCACCGACCAGATGACCGCGGACGCCAGCCGGGCAGGTGGCAGATGACCGCCGTCAGTCCCGTGAGCGAGGTGGACGTGCTGCGGGCCCGGCTGACCCGCGTCGAGAACGCGCTCACCGACCTGCGCGAGGAGGTCGGCGAACTCACCGATACCGGCCGGGACGGCGTCCCGGGAACAGACGAAGCCGTCTGCTACGCCAACGCCCGCGAGTGGGTGGACCAGCACTTCGTCACGACGTTCATCCGGCCCCTCGGCGGTGAGTGGCGGTGGTGCGCCCAATGGGACGAACACGCCGAGGCCCGATCCCGGCTCGAGGCGCTGTGGCGGACCTGGGAGCACTACCGCACCGACCCCGTCACCGGCATCGCGACCTGGTACCGCGAGCACCTGGACCATCACCTCCCGATCCTGCTCGGCAGCCGCGGCCCGTTCGCCGTCTGTACCCCGGTGCGCCACGAACCTGCCAGCCCGCTACCCACCAGCCCGGGCACGGCGACCACCGATCCGCCGACCGTCCCGACCGTCCCGACCGTCCCGACCGTCCCGACCGCGAGGAGAACCTGATGACCGAGCCACTGACCCGCCCGACCTCCACGGCCCTGCTGGCCACCGTCGACGGACTGGACGCCATCGTCCGCTGCCCGTCCCATCTGGCCCCGGCAACCTGGACCGAAGCCGCGTCCCTAGCCTGGGAACTCGGGACCGCGCTGCCGGACAGACCCCGGGTCGCCGACGCGCCTGCGGTAGCAACCGCCGAGCAGATCCGCGCCACGGGCAGCACGGTGCTGCACCGGCTGCACGAGCTGATCGGGTCGGCCACCACCGCCGTCGACGCCGTCCGCTACGGCGAGGCCAGCGCCCGGCTGAGAGACGCGCTGTTGTACGACTTCGGCGACCTCGGATGAGTGAGCAGCGGGCCGCCGCCGGCCGGGCGCTCGCATCCCTGCTGGCCGACGGTGGCACCGCCGACCTCGCCGGGCGGGACCTGGCGATCGCGAGCAGCGCTCGCGACAGCATCCTCTCCTCAAGCGACCACATCCTCACGGTGCTGGTCGGGCGGACCCACCGCCAGATCAGGCCGACCATCACCGACCTCGCGCAGCGCCCGGTCACCCACCTCGCGCTCGGACTGGCATCGCATCCCCGGCTGCGCGTGGACGCACCCCCATCTTCGGAGGTGACCGCTCATCCACCCGGGTCACCTGCCGCGGCCCGGTGGGCAGCTGCCGCCGAACACCTGCTGCTGGACGAAGCCGATCTGGCACGACCGCTGACCGAGCGACCACCGCCGGACGCCGCGTGGGCCGGAGTGGCCGATGTCGCCGCGATCACCCGGGCGGTCGACCACCTCGACCGCGGGCTGGCCGCGGCGCACGACGCTGCTGGAAACCTGGCGGTCGCGGGCCGGCTGGACGAGGCCCACCGGCGAAATCTGGGACTGATCGCCACCGCGACCCTGGACCAGGCGCTGGCCGGCGAGGTCGACTTCGCCTGGCGACCGCGAGCCCTGTCGTTGGCGGTCCAACCGGTCCTGTCCCCGGCCGACATGCCCGAGAAGCTGCAGCACCTGCAGCAGCTACTGCGCCGCGCGCCGGTTCTGCGGCCGGTCGACGTCGCGCAACTCGCGCTGGGGCATCACTTCCTCGCGCAGGCAGCCGCGCGGACGCTGTCGGGCGCCGCCCCGGACATCGCCACGCGCCTGGATCGGATGGCAGAGACCCTCGGACGTGCCGCCGACGGCCGACCCGAGGTGGCGTCCATCCTTCCCGGCGACCGGCGCCCGGTCCTGCAGATCGGGAACATCGTCCGCGCCGCCCGCCAGCTGGGCGCCGGCGAGCAGGCGTCGCCCACCGACTGCGACATCGCCCTGTCGCTGGCCCGGCACCTACCCGACGCTGTGCGCCTGCTGCACACCAAGGCGATCGCCGAGGCAACCACCGGCCGCTGGCTGACACCGGACCACGAAGCCGTCCGACCCACCTGGCGCAAGACCACCGCGTTCACCCCGCTGCGGCTCACCGACATCACCGCCCAGGCATCCCGACAAGCCGCAGCCCTGCGAGCCGTCGCCGGGCCCGCACCCGCGCCCGACGTCCGGCCCGCCCCGGCCGTGTCCGCCCTGGTCGCACTCTCCCCCGGGGCACGTGTGGCCGCTGCCTGCCGGCCGACCCGCCCAGCCGCCAACGCGCCACTCAGCATGCCGGCTCGCGCCCTTCGTCGGTGACGAGCCACCCGAACATTCCGGCTCCGTTGCGATCGCAGCGGAGCCGCCGCGACTGGTCCGCATACTGAAAGCGTGACGAACCCGACGGGCAACTGGGCACTGGAAAATCTGCCAGCGTTAGAGGAGTTGTACGAGGCGATCGACCAGATGTCGCTGGAAGCCGGTGCCGCTGGCGACTCGGTCAAGGAAACCGGCAGCCTGGAGGAGGCTGCGCCGTCCGTCGACATCGCCCGCGAGCGGGTCGCTCGTGCGGCGGCGACTGTCCGTGGGTGTCCACCGCCGCCGGATGCTCAGAGCGCCCGGCATCTTGCCGCCGCGTTGGAAGCCTTGGACGAGTTTGGGACGGCGGAGCGATTCGACGACTGGGTCCAAGCGTGGAGGCGCGCGATGGAGAACAGGGATGCCTTCACCCGAGCGTTCGCCATCGCCAATGGCCAGCGACCGGCTGGCTCGTGAAACTGCTGGCTAGAGGGCGGCCGAGGCAAGCGGCGACGTCCCCCTCCCATCCAGCTCCGTCCCAAAGCGCGATCCTTATCTGACACCATCTGCTGCGGACCCGGATCTGGGATGCGCCCATCCGGGGTGGTCATCGGCCACATCGACCGTGCCCGGACTTGTGGGCGTCGGTGGGAGGTTGATCCCGGAGTTCGCTTTCAGGTTTATGCCGACCACGCCGGCCACCAGTTCCATCTGCGCTGGAACACTCCGACCCCGGCGAGACCAACCGGAAACGATCGGGACGGGCCACCAGGCCACCGATCGATCGCCGCTTCGCCTGGATGAGTCATCGACGAGACCCGCCGGCAAGGCCACCAGCCCGACGAGCAGGTGAGCTGAGTTCAGTCGGCTCTGACGGTGGGGAATTGTCCGCGGAAGGGCAGCACTTGTCGGGGGCTGGCCCAGTCGCCCGGTGTTCCGGCTCGGCCGCACTGTGGTTCACGCCCAGTGCAGCTTTTGAGCTCGACCGACCGCCGCTGCGTGGTCGGAGAGCAGGGACCCGGACGCTTGCGACACCCCCAATGGGCAGCTCCACTGAAGGGATGGCCTCGATGACGGGACCCGCCGAGATTCCCCCAACGCGGGCGGTGCTCACGCGGGACGGACGGTTCGTGCGGTACTGCCTCTACGGGCCGTCGGGGGGGGGTCCCGTTGGTGTTCGCCAGCGGGTCGCCCGGGACCCGGTGCAAGCGTCCCGACGTTGTCGCGGCGACTGAGGCCAGCGGCGTGCGGCTGCTGGTCTTCGACCGGCCCGGTTACGGGGGATCCGACCGGCTACCCGGACGCTCGGTCGCCGACGTCACCGCCGACGTGGAAGACCTTGCGGGCGCGGAGGGCTGGGACGAATTCGCTGTCGCCGGCGGCTCGGGTGGTGGTCCGCACGCTCTGGCGTGCGCCGCTGTCCTGGCCGCACGGGTCACCCGGTGCGCCGTCGTGGGCAGTACTTCACCGCCTGACACCTCAGGTCCGCGGCCAGCCCCTGACGGGCCCGACGTCCGGCGGGATGCGACGTCCTGGCTGGCCGTCCACGAGGGCGAGACCAGGATCCGCTCCCAGGTCCAGGCCGCGGGCGCGCAGATCATGGCCGGCATCATGTCCGGCGGACCCGAGGTCCCGCCGGACCCGGACAACCCCGCCTTCGCCACCGCCGGGCCCGCGGCTGACGATCCCGCGGCGATGGCCCGCCTGCGCGCCACCTTCCTGGAGGGACACGACGGCTGGGTCGACGACATCGTCGTCCTCGCCCGCCCGTGGGGCCTCGACCTCACCGACCTCACCGTCCCGGTGAGCCTGCGGTCCGGGACCCGTGACGTCCGCGGCCGCGACCACGCGACCTGGCTGGCCGCCGCTGTTCCACGTGCCGAGCGTCACGATTACCGGCTCTACGCCACCATGCGTGGTGAGCGTCCCCTGATCTGTGGTGTGCGGTGAGTGTGCCAGGTGATGCCGCAGTGGAGCAGGAGTCGGAGTCGGTAGTTGGCGAAGTTGCGGAAGCCGAATCCGACGCGTTTGACGCGTTTGATGAGCAGGTTGACGGCTTCGGTGGGTCCGTTGCTGGCCCGCTCGGTGCTGAAGTGGGCCAGCAGCTGGGTCTGCCAGGCGCGGAGGGTCCGGGACAGCCGGGCCAGTTCGGGGATGCCGGGGACCTGGCAGGCCTGGTGGAACACCTCCAGCCGGGCCCGGGCGGTGGCGGGGTCGGTGGCGGCGTAGACGTGGCGTAGTTCCTGGGCGGCGATCCACGCGTGGGCGACGTGCTGGTCGGGGTCCCCGGCCGCGAGCCCGTCCATCAGTCGGGTGTAGCTGGTCGTGGTGTGCTTCTCCGCGCCGCGCAGCAGGGTCCGGCGGATCCGGTAGAGCGGGTCGCCGTTGCGGCCGCGGTGGCCGAGGGTCTGGTTCTGCACGCGGCGGCGGAGGGGTGTCGAGGCAGTCCTGGGCGAGCTTGACGGCGTGGAACGCGTCCAGGACCACGGTCGCGCCGGGCAGCCCGGTCCGCAGCGCGGTGTCATAGCCGCGGAACGGGTCCAGGGCGGCAACCCGGACCCGGTCCTTCCAGGTGGGGTCCCGTTCGGCCAACCAGTCGGTGACCACCTTCCCGGAGCGGCCTTCGACCAGGTCCAGCAGCCGGGCCGGGCCGCCGCCAGCGGGGCGCAGGTCCACCAGCCCGGTGACATAGCGGGTGTGACGGGTCGCGGTCGCCCGCAGGAACGCGGTCTCGTCCAACCCCAGCGCCGTGGTCGCCGTGGCCAGGAACGTCGCCTCCAGCAGCCGATGGCCGTACTCGGTGACCGCGCGCATCACCGTGGCCCACCCGACCCCCAGCTCGGCGGCCAACTGGGCGACGCTGATCGCGTCCCGCCCGACCCGGTGGGTGGCCCAGACCCGGGCCCGTTCGGTGAGCACCGCCCGCGCACGGACCGCCGCAGTGGCCTCTGACCAGGTGCGCATCACACACGCCGGCTCATCGCAGCGCCAGACCCGCTTGAGCCACACCAGCAGCACCGGGCGCCCCCCGATCGGCAGATCCCGCACCGACCGGGCCCTGCGGTCATGCAACCTCGCCACCACCCCGCAGCCCGGACACCCGGTCCGGGCCGCGGTCGTCTCCACGACCAGCTCCAGCTCCCCACCGACCTCCGCCGCGGCCGTCACCCGGAACCCGGGCAACCCGAGCACCCGGCCCACCGTGTCCGTCCCGTCCAGCTCGGGCAGCGTTCTACGCTCGGTTTCCACCTGGGGCCTCCCCGGATCTGCAGTCTTGGTCGACCACAGATCCTCAGGCCCCAGGCCCACCTCTCAACCCAGGCTGGCCGTCGTGTCGGCCACGCAACTACCACGCATCATGACGAAGAGCCCGATTACCGGCTCCCCGTCATGACGCGTGGTAGGCGGCGCCGCGCCATCCCGACCCGCCCGAGCACTGCTCGGCGAGCTCGTCGCGCTTATCATTGTTCCACTTTCTTGCTTGCAGACGCCGACCCACGGCACTTACCGCCCTTAGCCCGGGATCCGGATCGGGTGGTCTGCTAGACGGCATGAGCGAGGCCTTAGCCCTCGCTCATACCGTCTAGTTACCTCCCGGAGAAGCGCCTTATGCCTCAGCTGTTCGTCGGCCATGGACGGCGGAGCGCTATGCGTCATTCCGGCGAAGGCCTCTACGTCTGCAACGGCGTATTTTAAGTGCGTGCGAGAATTGGAAATCAACGTTCTCTTGGATATCTCCCAGGACGGTTCGGATTGGGGCGGTCCCGCGCATGCAGCCAACACCGCCACGTGGTAGTCCGGATGGGTCACTGGTCAACCATAGTGCGCAGTTGGTCCACAGGATCCGACCCGTCAGGGTGACGGGCACTACATAGCTGACGGGCGCTTGTGGGCCTCGGTAGCGTATCGATACGGCCGTTTCGACTCGATCGATGACCTGCAGCAGGGTTCCGGCACCATCAACGAGGATTCCAGCTACCGCTCCTCATCCACCGTTTCGTCTCTTGCTCGATACATTCTTTCGCGCCATGACCGGACGCTGGGCAACCAACCATCTTCCGCCTCTGCCTGGGACCGGTAAAAATTCGCTGTCGCATTTGTCCAAGCGCCGCGCCGCTTTAGTCCATCTTCTCCCATGAATATCTTTGCCGACCGGCTAAATCGCCGAGACTTGGCCGCAACACGATCGAAGATGTGGCGCTGGAGACTCAGGACGGCGTCCACGGCCCGGGACGCTTCCTCATATGTGGGTTGATATCCAGCGTGCACGACACGATTCCGAACTGTAACGACTGCGTCGAACCAGTCAGCGACCGGGCCGTGACGATCGCGTCTCCAGTATCCTCCGAGGAGGTGTTGCAGGTTTACTAATCGCTTCGTCGCGGCACCCTCGACAAACTTTTTGGAGACTCTTTCGGCATCTTCACCGTCTTCCCAGAGCAACGTCATAAGCGTTGTATCGATAAGGATTTCACTCGCTGTTTGGAGTAGAATAAGCGCAACCGCGTAGTCACCTCCCCTACGGTAGGCGCGCTGCGCATCATAAAATCGCTCGACCCAGTTCAGGGACAGTTGGTCAGACCTCAATTCCCCCACTCTGCTCTCGAACTGACTCTTCACTTCAGGGCCGAACTCAGCGTCACCAATCCTCGCCGACGTTCCTGGTGCGAACCGGAACCCGTCTTGCGGTTGGCTTGACGAAGGATCTCCTTCGCTGGGCTGAACCCAGATACGTCCAGCACGAATAGTGTGCCACGAGATACGTTCGCAGGGTGTCCAAGTAGCAGCCTGGAGAGCACGACAGTAGTCGTCGACCATCTGGATGCACCGATTGAACGGTGCTCCCACCGGTGAGTTAGTTCTGATCTCTTCGCTCAACCGGTCGGTCGATAAATGGCCGATTGGGAACGCCGTGACTGCATGAACGACGGTGAATCGCTCCACTTCGTCTACCATATCCCTGATTACATCCGCCGGGATCAAATTAGTCGACAGTAGACGCTTCTCGAGCTCGCCCACGGCAATCTCCTCCGGCGATCGACCGTGTCGGCCTACGTCACACTGATAGAAGGTGATTGAGACCGGTGTATTAGAACCGGGTGATTCATCCTGCGTTTCGGACAGCCGTTCTTTAAACTGCTGGCCGTCCGGGAAGTTGACTGTTTCGGGTAGCAGCAACAGCAGGTTAAGTTGCTGATCGATGGTGTTATCGTTCACGTCGCACTCCATGTAGTCGGGCTGGGTGGAAACGGTATGCGACCTGTGGCATCCGGTCAAATGGTGGGTTGGCGGGCATTTCGCCTCATTCGGAGGATCCTGGACGTGATCGCCCGCTGTTCTGCTCGCCGTCGCGGCGCCCGCACGTGCGTCAAGGTCGGCCGAGTCGGGCGCGCTGACGGCCTCGACCACGCCTGGGTGCTCGTCCGCACGTGGCGGCCCCGGCGGCGCTTCCGTTAGCCGAGCGGCTGAGCGGACGTGGCTTGCGGTCTGGTGTCGGGCGGAAGGATGCGGAGCGTGGATGTAGCCGAAGTGGGATGGGAGCAGACGTGTGCGTTGCGCGAGGGCGTCCTGGGTTGGCCCGCTGGGCCAGTTCCCGGTGACACCGATACCGACACGACCCACCTGGCCGTCTTCGACCGGTGGTCGAGTCCGGTCGCTGTCGTGTCGTACTGCCCGCGGCCATGCCCTGAGCATCCGACAGCGGCGGCCACCTACTTTTGGGCGATGGCGGTCCGGGCCAAATCTCAGCATGCTGGACTGGGAACTCGGCTCATCAACGAGCTGCGCGAGCGGTCCACCCTGGCCCGTCGGCCCGTGATGTGGGCCGACGCCCGCACGACAGCGGTGGGCTTTTACCGATCCTGCGGGGCAGGAGTGGTTGGAGAGCCCTACGTTGACGACGTGACCGGTCTGCACGACCAGCGAGTCATCTTCGATCTCAACAGCATCGCATAGTCGAGGACGACAACAACACCGATGTAACGCCTGACCAGTTGCGCTCGATTCTGTCGATTCCTCGTGCCGGTATCCGAACGGGCACGGCAACTGGGGATATGATACATAACGACCAATTACCAATGCGACTAGGGCGGGATTGATGAGCCGCGAAACGCTGCCTGCTGACCAACCGATCTACCAGCATCCGCTGGCCTACCTGCTGGGGTTAGAGGGCATCGCCCTGTTCCGAGCATTCTCCGGCGAGTATGACGAAGACTTCACGCTGGCCCGCATCGCTCAGACTCGTCGCCTGCTCGATTCCGCCGATGAGCTCGGTGCCGGCGGCTTCGCCGCGCCCATCAGCGCGGCAGACGGCTACGACAGCTGGGCGCCGTACTACGACGAGCCCGGCAACGGGCTGATCGACGCCGAACAGCCGATCGTCTGGGACATCCTGAACAGCCTGCCGGTTGGAACCGCCGTCGACGCCGCCTGCGGCACCGGACGCCACGCGGCCCACCTGGTCGAGCTCGGCCACCACGTCATCGGCGTGGACAGCTCACCTGGAATGCTGACGGTCGCTCGACCGAAGCTCCCCGAGGTGACGTTCCACCTCGCCGAACTGCACCAGATGCCCATCCCCGACGACCACGCCGATGTCGTGGTGTGCGCCCTAGCTCTGACCCACGTCCCCGATCTCACGGTGGCTCTGGCCGAGTTCGCGAGGATCCTGAAGCCGGGTGGGCACCTGGTGCTGTCTGACTCGCGAGGTCTGATGCCCGGTGCCCGCCACTACCCGGTGGTCAAAGCCGGCCCCGATGGCCGGCCCGGGTACCTACCGAACTGGATTCACCAGACCGGTGACTACCTGCGAGCCGCCCTGCCACTGGGACTGCTATTACGGGCCTGCGCTGAGCCGGTTAACGAGGCCGATTACGTCGACAAGACCGGGAGGCCACCCAAGCGACCGCCACTACCTGGGCACACACCATCGGACCTCCCGCCGAACATCTGGAAGCTGCACCCGTTTGCCCCCACCGCGACCAACGCTGCCTACCGCGGCATCCCGCACCTGATCGTCTGGCACTTCCAGCTCACCGGCTGAAACACGTCACGTCATCTCCAAGATCCTGGGCGTCGCCGCGGTGACCTCGGCGCGTCGCGGTGTCCCGTCGACGCGCCCAGCGGAAGCCCGGTAGCGGTCCCTGGCCCGGGGTTGAGACTTCGGTCGTGCCGCGGCGGAGCTGGGTCGATGTCGTCAATGAGCAGGCGGGGGTCCGGCTCACCGGGTGCGGCGAAGCGGCGGGGGGAGAAACCGCTGGCGCGGTGTATGTCGGTTGGCCCGATGGGCACCACGGCGTCGTGACACGGTCAACCGTTGGCGCGGCGCGGACCAGGCAGACCGCGGCAGTGTTACTCGATGCCCGCGCGCACGGACTTCCCGTCCCGCTGTACGAGCTGGTTGTTGAGCTACCGGACCAGTCTGTTCTGGTGCTCCAGGAGCGCCTGCCGGGCGAACCGATAATGGTGCTTGATGGCGCCGCCGTCACAGAGCTGATCAGTGTCAACGAGCGGTTCGCGGGACTGCTGGCAGGCCGGTACGACGTGCCCGTCGCACCGTTCGACGTAGCTGACTTAGTCGGTGCCGACCTCGGATCGGTGTCGGAACGCTTCCCGATGGTTGCCCAGCACAGCCGGGCCACGGCGCGTCTGGTGCGGCGCATCCAGCAGGCGGGGGCACTCACGACGATGAACCAGGCCGTCGGTGACGACCTGGTCCATCCGGATCTGACCAGCCCGAATGTCCTGTTCGGTCCCACTGGAACCGTGACCGGGGTCGTCGACTGGAACGAAGGGGTCTATCGGGGCGACCGTCACGGAGCTCTGGTCAAGCTGCTCTTCGACGCGACGTGGGACGCGACCTGCGACGGCGGGAACGCGCGAGTTCTCCCCGACGCGCTCACGACGTTGGAGACTCACCTCCGTTCGGTCCTCAGCGCCCCCCGGCTGCGGTCGTTGTGGGCCTACTGGACCCTGAGCATGCTCGACTGGACGATCCGGTCTGACGATCAGACCGGTATTCGTGTTCACCTCGACTTGGGAGAACGCGAGTTCGGGTGAAATTTGGCTTCGATAATGTGGATTACCCGACCAGGTTGGGCCAGGGCCAGGTTCGGTTTCAGGTTTTCCGGGCACGGACCGCGAGGACGGTCGGAACGGGGGCGCCACCTTCGAACAGGCGCTCGAACACCAGGCCGGCGCCGACGAAGGCGTGCAGGAGGTCGGGAAGGGGCCAGTGTGTGGCGCCGACCTTGTCGCGGATCCCTTGATCAGTCCACGAGTCGGTCGTCCAGTTGCCGTCGCGGTAGCCCCTGCGGATCACGACGGCGCTGGGGTCGGACCGATCGGCGAATCCGCCGCAGAAGCATGGGTGGACGCCGACGTGCACAAAGACGCCGCCAGGGCGAAGCACCCGCGCGGCCTCAACGAGAACCTCGGGATAGTGCGGCATGTCGGTATGCGCCATGACCGTGATCACCGCCGGAAACGTCGATGACGCGAAGGGCAACCGGGTTGCGTCCGCTTGGGCCACCGGGAGTCTGCCGCGTGCGTAGCGCAGCATGCCGGCAGATAGATCCATTCCGAACGGTGTCCACCCCAACTCCCGGACCAGCGCCGCCCACTCACCGGTGCCGCAGCCGATCTCAAGACACGGACCGCCTTCCGTGCCCAGCAGCGTGTCTAACGCGACGTCGATGCCGAGCGGATGTCCGGACAAGCCGCGGGTCTGGGCCAGGAAGGTGTGCTCGTACCACTCTGCGATCTCGTCGTAGCTGGCGGTGGGGCTCACCTTGGGATCCTAGCCACACTGCGTCGGTCGCTGCTCCCTCAGGATTGGTGTGCGCGGTCCGAAGCCACCCACGGGTCACGGGGTCGAGGACAGGCGGGCACGCCTCGAAGTCCGCCGGGTCCTTCATACGTAGACCGGGAACCTTGTGCCGGAGTTGGACTTCGGGGCGTAGATAGCAGATGCCATTGCCAGGCCGAGTTCTGGGATTGGGCCGGCGATCCACTGCCGCTCCACCGGTGGCACTGGTCGTGTGTACGCCACACTCCGACGTTCGCGGCTTTCGGGCGTTCCGGCGCCGATCAGCGATGCGACCGATTGATATATACGACACCTGTTCAGAGGTATATACTCCCGGAGTGACGAAGCGACTCGTGGAGATCGACGACGGCGACCTGGCTGCCGCTCGGCGGGCCCTGGCGACCTCGAGCATTCGGGAGACGGTGACGACGGCATTGCGCGAGGCCACCGCTGCGGCCGCGCGACGGCGGGAGATCGAGCGGCTGCTCGACGGCTCCGCCGAATTCCTGGCCGATGAGGCCCGACGCGACCGCGCGTGGCAGTAGTCGCCCGCTTCCTCATCGATTCCAGCGCCTCAGCGCGGATCCGCCAGCCGGTCGTCCGCGACCGGGTGGTACCGCTGATCACGGCCGGACTCGTCGCGACTTGCGCCGCACTCGACCTGGAAGCGTTGTCCAGTGCCCGATCGGGCCAGGAGTACCGGGAGGTCCGCGCCGACCGACGGAGCGCGTACGAGTACCTGCCGACCGAGGACGCCGACTGGGACCGGGCGATCCAGGTGCAGGCCCGCCTCGCCGAGCGTGGCGCGTGGCGGTCGGTCGGACTGGCGGACCTGGTCGTGTCTGCGGTCGCCGAGCGCGAGCGGGTGACCGTCCTGCACTACGACGCGGACTTCGAGACGGTGGCCGGCGTGACCGGACAATCCGTCGAGTGGGTGGCGCCCCGCGGCTCGCTGCCATAAGGGTCGCGGCTCGCTGCCGTGAGGGTTCCGGCTCGCGGAGGCGCAGGCGTGCCGGAACGCTGCGGCCATCACAACCGCTCGCCGCCCCCGCGTGGAACCGGGAGATCGGGTCACGAGCGAATCGGCGATCCGAATGTGATGCATAGCGTCATCGCCCACCAATCGCCGCCGCCCGGCGTCGGTCAACGCAGCCCGACCTGAACCGCAGACGCCTGCCGCACAGGCTCTCCGCGACGGCGCAGATCGGGACAGCGACGCCAGAGTCGGCGCCGCCAGGTTCATCGCGGGCATCACCCTCGGCCCGGGCGTCTGGGCACAGCTGCCAGCGCAGCTGTGCCTCCAACGGTTGGCGCCTGAACGCCCTTCATCAGATCCGTCCGTCGGCGGGCCGGTGGCCTGGTGAAGGACCGCGGGACGTGGTTGGTCAGCGCCTCAATGACCAGCTCGCCGACCTCTCCGACGGGGAGCCTGACTGATGCGGCGACCTGGGTGATCCATGTCGACGCCCTTTGAGGGTCGGCGATGACGAGATCGGCGACATCGCGAACGGCGTTGATCTGACCAGCTGGGTGGTCAAGCACGCGGCTCCACGAGTCGAGGCGGAGGTCGATGAGGGCGGCCGTCAGAGGTCGCGGCGAAGATAGGTCCCGTGCCAGCCCTGCGAGCTGTCCTGTCGCGGCGTAGTCGCCGGGATCGAGACTCCTGCCGAGGGTCGAGACACCGACAGCTCGCCCGGTAAGCAGCAGGGACGAACGGAGCAGGGCTCGACGGCCGGACAGGTCCGCGTCGAAAGCGACGACCATGCCCCGATCGGGCGGAATCGCACGGTCCAGAGCGGCAAGCTGTTCGGGGGTGAAGGCAGTTCCCAGCGGTGAGACTGCTGCTCGCCCCGCCAGGCCGACGGCAATCGCATCACCGACCCCTTCGACGAGGACAGGCAGGGATGTTGGATAGGGGGGGTCCCACCCGGTCTGACTCCAGGACAGGCCGGCACCTCACAGGGTCGCCCTCAAAGTGATCCGTCGACCGGGTGGGACACCGGCACGTTCTGCTGACGCAAGTGACCTTGTAGGAGCCTGTTCGCCTCGGCCCCGTCCCTGTCTTGTCCGAGCGTCAGCTGACCGAACGTGCCGTCCTGACCGCTCGAGCACGAGGACGGGACACTGTGACCACCAGTTCCGCAACCGCCAGTCGCAGCGACGCCGTGACCGGCGGCGTCGACACCCACGCCGACGCCCACGTCGCTGCAGCGTTGACCAGCACCGGCGGCGTGCTGAGCACCCGCAGCTTCCCGACCACCGTGCCCGGCTATCGCCAGCTCCTCGCCTGGTTGAACTCCTTCGGCGAGCTGGACCGGGTCGGTGTCGAGGGCACCGGCAGCTACGGCGCCGCGCTGGCCAGACACCTCACCGAGCAGGGCGTCACCGTGGTCGAGGTCGGGCGGCCCAACCGGCAGCTGCGCCGTCGCCAAGGTAAGACCGACGTGGTCGACGCGATCGCTGCAGCGCGAGCAGTGCTCTCCGGTGAGGCCGCCGGCGCGCCCAAAACTCACGACGGACCGGTGGAGTGCCTGCGAGCGCTGCGCGTTGTCACGCGCAGCGCCACCAAGGCACGGACCCAGGCGCTGAACCAGATCAACCAGCTGCTCGTGACAGCGCCGGAGGATCTCCGTGAGCGCCTGCGGGGGAAGCCGCGACGCGACCTGGTCGCGACGTGCTCCGCGTTCCGGATCGGCGAGGACGACGACAGCCTCCAAGGGGTCACCCGGCTCGCGCTGCGCGAGCTGGCCCAGCGGGTCGCGTACCTGGATGGCCAACTCGCCCGAGCCAAGAAACGGCTCGCCAGGATCACCACCGCGGCAGCCCCGGAACTGCTCGCCATCAGCGGCGTCGGACCAGACGTGGCCAGCACCCTGCTGCTGACAGCGGGGGACAATCCCCACAGACTGCACTCCGAGCGGTCCTTCGCCGCCCTGTGCGGCGCCAGTCCAGTCCCAGCAAGCAGCGGAAAGATCACCCGGCACAGGCTCAACCGCGGCGGCGACCGTCAAGCCAACGCTGCCCTCTGGCGCACCGCGATGGTGCGGCTGGCCACCGATCCGAAGACCAGGGCATACCTCGAAAAGCGCGCGGCCGAGGGCAAAACCAAGGTCGAGACGATCCGCTGCCTCAAGCGCTACATCGCCCGCGAGATCTACCACGCACTCCCCACAGCAGCCCCCGCTTGACAGTAGGAGCATCACCTTTCCGGCGGCCCAGCGGTCGGCGTTCTGCGTCAGCCCGAACAGGTGGCAGCGCTTGGAGTAGAGGGCGGTGGTCGGCGGGTTGAGCCACTTCGGGACGTCGGGGTCCGCGCCGGGCAGCGCGCGGGCCGCAAAGCCGATCACTGACCGATCGTCGACGAGGGGAAACACAATGCGGTCCCGGAAGCGGTCGGCGACACCCCATCGGGCTCGCCGGGCGAGTCCGGCGTCGAGGATCTCCCGGTCGGTGAAACCGGTCAGGCGCAGATGCTTGACCAGTGCCTGGACCCGGTCCGGGGCATAGCCGGGTCGCCACCGGTCCCTGCCGGAACCCTCCCGGGTCAGGTCCGCCCAGCCGCGCTCGCCCATGTAGCTGAGCGCGTTCTCGGCGGATGCCAGGCACCGCGCATAGAAAGTGGCAGCCTCCTCGCAGGCGGCTCGTAGGCGGTCGGGGTCGATCCACTCCTCGCTGCGCGGTCCGGTCATCGCCGTGGTGCCCGGGCTCGGGGCCGCGCCGACGGGTGGGGAGCGCCAGGGGTGCTTCCTGCGGGTTGGGTGATGCGTAACGGGACGCTGGTGATGACGACGGGGAACTCGCTTGAGGCCTCGGCGCGAACACGCGCCCGGGCAGCGCCGGCCCGATCCGCGACACCGGTGGAGGCGGGGCCGGTTGCCGCCGCCACGGCGACCAGGTGCTCGTCGATGCGCGGGGTGCTGGGGTCGTCCGGTGTGGCGCGCAGCCGTCCGGCCGTCGCGTCGGCGTCGCGTCCTCGTCGCGTGAGCGCGCCGGCGAGGTCGTCGAGCCGGCGGTCGTGGCTGCCGGTGGGCACGTCCAGGAGCGGGACGGCCCGCTGCATGGCATCGGCGCGCGTTGCTCCCATGCGCCGTTCGGCGTCGTAGTCGGCCATCATCGTCGGGGCGGTGACCCGTAGCCGGGTCTCGGCGAGCGCGGTCGCGCGTGCGGCCTGGGGGCTGCCCGTCGGATGGGTCGCTGCCGCGAACCAGGCGTCCAGCGCTTCGCCCGTGGTGGCGTGGGAGCGGTAGTCGCGGTCGAGGATCGGCGCCCACCGGGCAGCTGCCCGAGCTTGCCCGGCCGCTTCCTGAGCTCGAATGGCGGCGTGGTCGCGGGCGGCGTCGTCGGCTCTGTCGCGGGTGCGGGCAGCCCCCCGGCGGGCGAGTTCGCCGGCGAGGGTGGCCCCGACGGTGACGGCTTGGATGGCGGCGTTGTGTCCGTCGGAGATCGGGTCGTCGTCCGGCATGGGTCGGCTCCTCCTCAGCGGGTGCGGGCGTGTGCGGTGGGCGATAAGCCGCGGGAAGGGGCGCTGGCCACCGGCGTCCGGCGGCGACGTAACCCGACCGCATCGACGAGCGTTCGGTCGCCCAGCCCTCGCATGAGGTCGGCGGCCTGCCGCGCGGCGGCGGCCTGGGCGCTGCGCTGTTGGGCTGCCCGCAGTGCCTGGACGCCCTCGGCCAGCACGACCAGGGAGGAGACCAGCGCGACCGTTCCGGCGGAGCTACCCCGTCGCCCGCTCGCCGCGATCAGCCGGGCCGCGTGGCGTAGCCGCAGTCCGTCGCGCCGCGGCTCCGGTGGGCGGCCGTAGGGCTCGCGGGCGGCCCGGTCGAGCAGCTCGGCGGCCGTCGTCAGCGACCCGCCGGACCCGCCCTCCAGCGACCAGGCCAGACCAGCGAGCAGGTCCCGGGCGGCGACCGGATCAACCACCGGCTCCGCCAGCACAGCTGCGGTCTCGACCCGGGAGGCGACCTCCTCCACGACCTCGCGTGCCTGCCGCCACATCTGTCGGCGCTCGTCCGCGCTGGGACGTGCCACGGCGGCCGGGCCGACCGGCCGGGAATCGCTGGTTCCGGTGAGGCCCCAGGAGGCCATCAGCTTGGGCAGCGTCAGATCCGGGGCGAGCTTCCCGCCGGCGAAGTAGACGGGGCTCGGGTCGACCCGGTCCGGCAGCGCCACGGCATAGCCGGTGCGAGCTGACGGGTCGCGGGTACTCCAACGCTCGTGCACGAGCAGCCCGGCGTCCTGCAGACGCCGGATGAAGTCCCCGGGGTCCCGGGAGGCGACCGCCACGGCCCGCACCTCGCGTCGCAACCTGGCCCGGCCGGTCTCGGCACGGCCGGTCCGCTGGGCGCGAGCACTCTCGGCTCGGGTGGCGCGCGGGGGTGCGGTCCCGTCACGCGGGGCGGTCGAGGTCAGACCCAGCCGGGCCTCCGCGGCGCGGCAGACCTCACCGACCCGCCGGTAGTCGCTGCGGGGCCAGCAGGCGCGGCCGTCCTGCCCGACCAGGATCGCGACGAGGTGCACGTGGTCGGGGGCATGGCGGACGGCGACCCACCGGCAACCGGCCGGGTCGTTGCGCGGCGCGATGGCGGTGGCGTGCATCGCGTCGTCGCAGACCCGGCGCCACTGCTGGTCGGTCAGCAGCGGGTCGCCGAGGGCGTTGCGCAGGACCAGGTGGTAGACGGGCCGAGCCGGCGGTGTCGCGGTCAAGCAGCGCGGCTGATCGAGTAGGCCGGCCAACGCCCGCACGTTGGAGGTCCGACCCGGACCGTCGGACGAGGGGTTCAGGCCGATCGGGTCGTCGAAGCCGGCGACGACGTGGGGGTCGGTGTGCTCGTTGGCCTTCCCCGGCCCGAACAGGTAGCGGAGCAGCCCGGCCGTGTCGGCGCCGCGGGCGGCGACCTTCCCGATCACCGCAGTCGCCGGTGCAGCTCGGCGGCCAGCAGGTCGATCCGGTACACGGCCCGCGTGGTGACAGCCACGGCCTTCAGCAGCGACGGCGGCGCCTGGCCGGTCGCGTTGAGCGCGGCGACGGCCTGGTTGACGTTGACGGCGAAGCGGCGCACTTGGCCGCGGGTGAGGACCAGTTCGGCCAGTGCGTTGCGCATTGGTGAGGGAACGGTCCGCGGTGACAGCCCCCGCGCGACATCGAGGGCCACCGTGGCCACGAAGGCGGTCGTGGTCATCCCGGCCCTCGCGGCCGCGCCGGCGACCGCGGCCTGTTCCTCGTCGTTGAACCGCACCAGCACGGCCCGGCGACGCGGTGCCTCGGTCAGTCGTTCGCGTCGCCGTGCGGGACGGGTGTCGGCGAGCTCGACGCTCACGAATGGCCTCCTGATGGACGGATCGCGCTCGATCCGCCCATCACCTGTTGCGGCGGACACACCCGCGGTTATCGCGGGTGAAATGCCACCGTGGGGCATTGCAGGGCCGCTGGGAAGCGATCCGCTTATCTTTTCTATATCTTGCTCCCGCGGATTCTCCGGTTTTCCCCGCGGATCGCGGTAGATGGTCGGGCACCCTTTCGGAAACCACTCCGGTCATCGACGCTCGACCGCATGGGAAACGTCGGAGACGAAAAATGCAGCCAACCGACCGGCGGTGCGGGCGGGCGGATACGGCCGAACCGAGAGGTCGATCGCCGCGCCCTGGACGCACTCGGCCCGCACGTCCAGGCCATCCGGAAGCTGGCCGAGGCGGCCACCGAACGAGCCAACGCCGAATGCGGCGTCGACACTGCGCGGGAGCACGCCGCCGAGCTGGTGACCCGCGCCCGCAGCGGTGGCGCCGACCTGATCCGGACGGCCGAGACCGCACGCCGCGATGCCCGGCTCACCTACCGGGACCTGTTCGCCACCGCCATCGCCACCGGCTGGACCGCCGAGCAGCTCGACGCGCTCGGCTACGACCGGATCCTGCTGCGACCCCGCGGCCACCGCCCCCCGAACCCGGCCGGGGTCGCGCCCGATGGTGCGGCGTGAGCGCGCCGAGCCGATCCCTGCTGGCAATCGGAGCCGGCGGGGCCTTCTCGGTCGGGCTGTTCACCCTGACACTGCTCAGTGGTTCCCTCGCCCAGCCGGCAGCCGCTCCCGCCCCCGGCGGTGGCGGGGGCGGCGCTGGCGGCGCACTGGTCGCCGGCGCGATCCCGGCGCAGTACGTCGCCGTCATCGACGCGGCCGGGACGCGGTGCCCGGCGTTTCCGGCCGCCATCATCGCCGCGCAGGTCCAGGCCGAGTCCGACTGGAACCCGCGCGCCGTCTCCCCGGTCGGCGCGCAGGGCATCAGCCAGTTCATGCCCGGAACGTGGGCAGGCTGGGGACACGACTGGACCGGTGACGGTGTCGCCGACGTCTGGGATCCCGGTGACGCGATCCCCAGCCAGGCCGGCTTCGACTGCTCGCTGGCCGATCAGATGCGATCCGCGCTCACCCAGGGCCAGGCGGCCGGCGCCACCGTCACCGACCTCGCCCTGGCCGCCTACAACGCCGGACCCGGCTCTGTCCTGGCCGCGCACGGCATCCCCGGCAACAGCGAGACCCCCGCCTACGTCGCCCGGATCGAAACGCTGGCCGCCTCCTTCTCCGCCGTACCGGCCACCCCGGCGGGACCGTTCGGCGCCGCGGTCGTCGCAGCCGCCCGTACCCGGCTGGGAATGGCCTACGTCTGGGGAGGAGGCACCGTCAGTGGCCCGTCCGGGTCACCGGTCCCAGGGTTCGACTGCTCCGGTCTGATCCTCTGGGCGGTCCATACCGCCAGCGGTGGCGCCATCACCCTCCCGCACTCCGCCGACCAGCAGGCCCGGATGGGAATCCCGGTCGCCGCCGGGACCGGGTCCACCATCGACCTGACCGCGCTGGGGCCCGGCGACGTCATCGGATTCCAGTTGCAACGAGCTGGGGTCTATGACCACATCGGCATCTACCTCGGCGACGGCGTCATGCTGCACGCCTCCCACCCAGGAGCCGACGGCGGCGTCAAACTCGAACCACTGAAGATCGCCTACTTCCAGAACGTCCGATGGTCGGTTCGCCGCTTCGGATGACCCAACCCGCCGGGCCGACCGGCCGGACTTGCGCCGGGGTGTTCGGTCGCCGCGGGCCCGCGCGACGGAGGTGGCGACCACCGTGGCGTTGAGCGCCGGGCCGGTCGCGGTCGTTGGTTGCGCTGGTCCGCGTCGCGCGGGCGGGCGACAGGACCCCCGGCCCTAAGCGGCAGCGGTTGGTGAACCCGAGGCGCCGGCGCGGGTCCGGGTGTCGATGCCAGCCGAACGGACGGTGACCACCGGGTGAGCAGGAGCGGTCGTCCAGGTGTTTTGCAGTGCCCGGGCATTACGAGCCGGCCCCGTCGAGGCCACCAGCTCATCCAGGCATCATCCGAGAGCGGCGCCCGGGTCAAACTGGGCCGCCCGCGCCCCTGCCACTGCTCGTCCGTCCTGGTTTATCAGGTCTCCGTCCATCGGTCGCCCGGTCACGAGGCCGCAGAATGACCATGTGGCAGGCCCTCCGAGCCCGGCGTGTCGGCGCCGAATTGTTCGCCAAAGACCCGCCGGTGGGTCCTGCGGCGGACTTCGTCCTGCCCGCCGTCCCGTCAGGCAGTGCCCTCTGCGCGCTCCGCCTCGGCCGGCTGAGGTGCTCCGCCGCCGGCGGGAGCGGGAGCGGCCTGCACGTCGCGGCCGGTGATCGCGAGGGAACCGACCATGAGGATCATGAGGCCGACCAGTCCGGCCGCGACCGGGCCGGCTCCCCAGCCCAGGCCGTGATCGATGCGCGGTTTGCCCAGGCCATCGGCGATGGAGGCGCCCAATGGCCGGGTGAGGACGTACGCGGCCCAGAAGCAGGCCACCGGGTTCCAGGCCAGCCAGCGGTAGCCGATCGCGGGAATCAGGATCAGCCCGGCGAACAGCGCAGCGGACGGGAAGTAGCCGAGGTTGGCGGTGATAGCGGTGTAATCGCCGACGGCGGTGCCCAGGGCGAAGGTCGCGACCACGACAGCCCAGTAGAAGAGTTCGCGTCCGGTGGTGTTGATCGTGTGGATCGACAGGGTGTGCTCGGTCGCTCGCCAGGTCACGAACACGGCAGCGAGGACCACCGCGTACAGCAACGAGGACACCGTGTAGGGAATGCCAAGGCCGACATGGAGAACGTCGGCGGCCATGGTGCCGAACACACCGACCATCGCAACGGCCAGCCAGTACGCCCAACGCTGGTACCGGCGCTGGCGCAATTGGATCACCAAGGCGAGGACGAACGCGGCGAACCCGCCGATGACCGCCACCTGCGGGGCGACGGCGTGCACCGAGTAGTCCGAGGTCGACTCACCCAGCGCCGTCGAAAGCCCCTTGGTGATCCAGAACGCCACGGTGATCTCCGGGACACGCAGCGCCCCTCGTCTGTTCACCCACGCCCGGTCATGTCGAACAGTCATCGCAGCGGCATCGTGCCCCCCTCACCTCCGCCGAGACGCTAGACGGGGCGGCGGGCTCGCCCGCTCCGTTCCCGCCGAACACCACGTCCTACGGTCACCGAACCGGGGACGGTTCACCGTGCCTGGTCAGGTGACGGGCTGGTCGTTCGGCGGTGGGAGGGTGCTGCCGTTGCGCAGGATGACCGGTCCGACCGGAACGGACCCCGGCCCGGGTCGGGGTGGCGGGGGCGCCGGGGTGGGCGCTGGGGACGGGGCCGTGGGCTGGGTGAGGGTGGTGCCGTAGCCCGGTGGGGTCGCCGACGGGTTGGCGGTGGCATCGACCAGGTCGGCCAGGGTGGGGGCCTCGTCGAGGCGGGGCACCCCGAGCGGTGGGAGGCCGAGCAGGTCCAGGACGGTCCTGCCGATGCTGGTATGCCCGTTCCAGCGGGAGTCGATGCCGGTCTTGACCGGTCCGCCGAACATCAGCAGCGGCACCCGGGGGCCGTAGGCCAGTTGCACCCCGTCGGGGGTGTGTTCCAGGTTCGGGGTGGCGACGTGGTCATCGAAACCGCCCCAGTCGTCCCAGCTGAGCAGGAACACGGTGCTGTCCCACAGGGCGGCGGTGACGATGGCGTCGACGGCCTGCCAGATCGTGTCCTGGCCTTTGCTCACATCGGCGACGGGGTGCTCGTCATAGGGGCTGTCGTGCCAGACCATCGACAGCTCGGGCAGGGCACCGGTGCGGGCGTCGGTGAGGATCTGATCGGACCGGACGATGTTCGCCGAGCCTTTCAGCTGGGAGTAGAGGTTCACCGGGTAGCTGGACTCGCCGGTGTAGGCCTTCCAGGTCAGGCCGTGGTCCCCGGCGTGCCCGGGTGGGGAGGGCATGTCCCACACCGGGTCAGCCCGGCTGCGGGGCGGGTTACGCAGTGTCGGGGACTGCCCGCCGATGATCAGCAGATGGTTGGGGGTGGAGTTCGTCCCGAACCCGGAGCAGTGGTTCTCGCAGAACGCCCCGGTCTTGGCCAGCCACGCGTAGTAGGGCAGCACCGTGTCGGTGTCGATCTGGGTGTGCACCGCCGGCGTGGGAGCGCCGACGGCCTGGGCGTGCAGCCACTTCGCGTACGAGGCGCGGTTGTGGGCGTGGTCGCGGGCGGGGGGGGTTCGGCTGGGCCGGCCAGCCCGTGGCCACGTCCGCCCCCCACGGGCGCAGGGAGCTGAAGTAGTTGTCGGTGGTGTGGTTCTCCTGGGTGAACACCACGACCCGTTCCACGATCTTGACCATCAGCCCACCGTGCCCCGGCCTCGCCGGCGCGGGAAGCCAACACCGGGTGAATAGGTGCCCATCCCGCCTGTCGCTGCGTTCCAGGACCTTGAACGCAGTCCGAGCCGCTCGGGCTGTCGGCTGATCGACGCTCCCGGTAGCGCTGGCCTCCAGGTCCTCTGGTACGGAGAAACTGGCCCCGTGAAACGGTCCGACCGGACGTCGATCATGTCGGTTCGGACTCAGAAGTCCGCTCCGGGCTGCCCGACGGCGGCCTCAGTGACGCGCCACCCCGGCGGCATTAGAGGTCCGGCAGGATCCCGGCCATGCGACACAGACCATTTGTCCTGGCCGCGATCCTCGCGGTCGCCGGATGCGGATCCGCGGCGCAGGCGGGTCAACCCAGCGCCACGGTAACCGTGACGGTCACCTCGACGGCGAATGCCGCAAGCCCTGGCGAAGACGCGCTGGCCGCAGCGTCGCCAACAACCAGCGAGGGGGCCCTGGCCGCCTCACGGTCGCATACCTTCCCCGACGGCCGCCGGGTTGACGTGGTTGACGTCGTGCGCACCCCGACCTCGGCCTACCCCACCGACACGGTCCCCCCGGGGATGACGGTGATCACAGTGCGGGTCCGGTACTCCCAGGTCAGGGGCGGCCCGACAGACAACACGTTCTTCGCTCAGCTCCAGTCCGGGCCGGACCGACTCGACGCGGACCAGCAAACTGTTTATGCCGGATCGCAGCGGTGGCAGTCCACCGACCCGAGCCGGCTTGCGGTTGGCGACCCGTACCTACACGCCTCGACGTTCGCGGTACCGACAGGCGGGCTGGGCACGCTGGCGTTGCGGGTGCCCTCGGGCAGCGCGTCGACCACCTTGGCCGACTCCTGGACGTTCTCCGGCGTCCAGGTCCTGCTCACATCAAAGAGGGGTTGAGGCGGACGTGGGTGACGGCGCCGCGCCGGTCAGGGTCTATGGCCACTCGCCGAGCCATTGACCGTGCTTGCCCGCGCTCGGGTGGGCCTCACGCCAGGCCGGCGAAGACCAGACCGCCGACGGCGGCTCCGACCACCGCGCCCACCGCGACCTGCCAGGCGGTGTGATCACCGAGCCGCACCCGCGACCACGACACCGCGACGACAACGCAGGCACCGATGACCCACGCGGCGGACCCGAGCACCTGTCCGACGATGGCCGCACCCCCGGCGGCGACCCCGGCGTGCACCGACATCTTCCACCGCAGACTGACCACGACAAGGATGGCGAACCCGACGACACTGGCCGCCACCAGGGCCAACAGCGGCCGCGGACCACCCCCGAGCCCGACCAACACCAACCCGATCACCGCCGAGCCCAGACCCAGCGCCAACGGCACCGGACGCTGCCGCAGCTCACGCAGGTGATGGTCGGTGTAACGGCCACCACGAACCCCAGCCACGATGACCAGGTAGGGGATCACACACACGAACAGCAACACCACCAGCGCCCAACCGACCCCGGCCACCGCCGTTGCCCCGCTCGTCGCCCCGACGATCAGGATCGTCGCCGCGCTCAGCACCGCCGGGGACAACCCCTCCGTCAGCCACCGGGCCACCTGCCCCGACCCGCGACCGCCCACCGACCGGTCCCGGCCCACGTGCCCGCTCATACCCACCCCTCTCCCTCGATGCGGTCAGCCACCCTTCGAGCAGAACGAGTGGCTCGGGCCAGCGCTCGCAGGTCACTGACCTCGGACTCCACATCGCCCCCGCCGGTCACCTCGGTTCGGGCGACCGGCCGGGCAGGGGCGCCGCGGACCTTCGACCTGCGGGCCAGCTCAAGATCGGTCGCCTCGACGATCCGGGGGACCGAGCGCGGATCGATGCCGCAGCGGCGGCTCTCCCGCTCGATCAGGCCCGCCGGCAGGTCGGCCGAGAACGGCCGCAGCGCGAGTGAACCGTCCCGGATCTCGATCACCCTGCGGTACAGCTGCACGTCCAGGTCGGTCATCGCCCGGACCAGGATGATGCCCCGCGGGCCGTTCGGCGCAACGAGAGCGATAGCCGGGCTGGCCCGATAGAGCCGCCACCACAGCGGACCCAACTCGACGTATGCCGCGAGCGCGCGCACCCGACCCCCCAGCCGCGGGCTGATCGCTGGGGTCGCGCACCCGATGGCGATCAGTCCCAGCGCTGCCGCGATGAACGCCGTCTCGACCAGTGCTGCCGACCGCACGAACACCGAGGTCGGACTGACAGCGAGCAGCAGGATGAACAGCACCTTATGAACGATGTAACACAGCCCGAGCGCGGCTCCTGCGCCGATCAGGACCAGGCCGGTACGTACCGGCGCGGGCGGGGTGTGCACGCGGAACCAGACCGCCCAGCGCACCACCAGGGCAAGGGCGGCACCGAGGTAGCCCAGGAATGCCAGCCAGTACAGGACAAGCGGAACCGAGAGCCCTGCTCCGGGCAGCGCGACATCATCAGCCGTTCGCGATACCACCACCACGGCTGCCGCCGCGAGAGCGCTGATCGCAACGACCAGCAACAGGACCCGCCCGCTGGTTCCGGCGCGCGCCATCGCCGGCGGCAGCGCCACATCGCGAACCAGCTCGATGGCCATCGCTGCAGCTATCAGCACCAGGACGTGCTTGATCACCGGGAGCCAGAACGTCGCAGACGCCCAGACTCCGGTGACCGTTTCCGCGACCGCCTCATTTGCCAATGTTGAGGCAAGGGCACAGACGAGCAGGGTCGCCCAGAGCCGCCTCTGATACGGAGTACCCGTCGCGGACCGCCAGCGCGCACCGGTGATCGTCCACAGGACGAGGGGCGCCGCGAGGCCGACGTCAGCGACGACGCGGTTCGAGAACACGGGCGGCCCGGTGGAGAGCGTCGTGGAGCGGGGCGGCAGATGGACGGCGTCGCCGGGCCCGTGCCAGTAGCAACGATGCGACGGCCTCGGCTTCCCGTTCCTGGTCGTCGCTGTAGCTGGTGCGACCCAGGACCCGGCGCACCACGGCCGGGTCCAGACTCGGGAGCAGCACGCTGGGAGTGTCCCGGCTGAGGCGGTGCCCACACAGCATGTGCGCCACCTCGTGCAGGACGATGTGTTCCCGGTGCAGCGGGCTGGTGCCCTCCTCCACGAAGATCCAGTCGCTGAACTCGCCCGCGATCCAGAGCCCGCACGGCAGATCCGGCAGCTGCGCGGATTCCAGCGGCAGGACCTGAATCGTTCGTCCGCGCTCTGCGGCGACCGACTGCAGGAACGCCTCCAAGTCGAACGGCTCCGGTACGTCCACGGTGGCGACGCGGGCAGCTGCGCGCCGTCGTGCACGTCGGGCTGACGACTGCCACATAGGGCCCCCTCGCCGCTGAAGCGGGGCCCGCCCGGTCCGGGGGGTTCCGGTGTCCTCAGCTATCCGTCCGGTCACCGGTCGACTGCGAGTCACGCTTGGTGCCCTGCGGCCCACCGGTGGTATCGCCGTCTCGACTGTGCCGCACCGATCCGCGCTTGTCACGGGGCCGCCGGGAACTGCCGCTGCCCTGTTCGAGGTTCCGGATCTGTTCCACCATCGCCCGTACCGCACCGACACCGTCCGGGGACAACTCGGCCGAGCGCAACGCCAGCTCCCGGATCGAGGCGTCGCGCATCGCGGTCAGCAGCTCCAGTTCCGCCTCGATCTTGCGGGCACTGTCCTCGTCGAAGAAGTAGCTCGGGGCAACCCCGAAGAACTGGGCAAGGGCTTCCAGGTGCTTCTTGGTCGGGTTGTCCCGGACGCCCCGGCGCAGCTGCCAGACGTAGGTCGCCGAGATCGTCGGGCCGCCGCCCCCGCGCAACGCCGACGCGACGTCCTCGTAGGAGAACTCGCCCTTGGCCGGCCGGACCGCCTTGAAGAGGCGGTCGAGCTTCTCGGCCAGCGACAGCGCCGGCCGGTTCGGCTCGGTCACCGGCGCACCCTCTCTCGTCCACGGACGCAGGCCACCCCACGCCGGGCCCGCTGGGATCACGGTATCGAAGGTGATCGCCCGACCCGTGGAGCCGGCGAGTCGGGACCTCTTGACTGTCCGCCATAGCGGCTTACAGTAGTCCCCAATCCATCAACTGATGTGGACACCCGGCCTGGTCGTCCGAGATCCCGGCCGTACAGCCGGCACGCCCCGCACCCGGGTGGCGTCGACCCGTATCGCCCGCTCCGGCCCGGAACCCCGGATCCGAGCCCACCACGAGGAGTACCCATGGACTCACCCCGACTGGCCGGAGCGAACCCGCCGCCGCCGGCACTGCCCACCACGGCGTACGACGAGATGGTTCGCGCGTTGCTCGTCGAGCGGTTCGGCCGGGCGCCCAGTCACGCCAAACCGCCGCCGGTTCCGCCCCTCCCGAGCCCTGAACGCAGTCCCGGGAGGCGACGATGAACGCCGATCAGCTGCGCGCGCTCCCGGCCGTCCTCGACATCCCCACCGCCGCCGACGTCCTCGGCATCAGCCGGACCGCTGCCTACGAACTCGTACGCGCCAACGCCTGGCCGACCCCGGTCTTCCACCTGGGCAGACTGATCCGCGTTCCCACCGCGCCACTGCTCGTTCTCCTCGGCCTCGAGGCCACCGCGTCGGCCAGCCGGGACATCCCAGTCAGAGCGGAGGTCGGATGAAGGGCCACACATTCAAGCGCTGCTCATGCCCGGTCGTGAGGGATCCGATTGGGCGGCGCCTCACGTGTCGAAAGAGGCACGGGACCTGGTGGTACGCCTACGAGCTGCCACCCGGTTCCGACGGCGTGCGGAGGCGGGTCCGAGAGGGTGGCTTTCTCACCGAACGGGAGGCCGCCGAGGCGATGACCCAGTCGATGGTCGGACTCCGCGGACACGTGGTCCCGGAGACTCGATCGACTGTCGCTGAGTACCTTGATCGGTGGCTTGCGTCGAAGGCATCCCTGCGTTCATCCACCCGTCGTTCCTACGCTGAGCACATCCGCCTCTACCTCAAGCCCGGCCTCGGACATCGCAGGCTCGTCGAGCTCGGGGATACCGACGTCGATCAGCTCTACACGGCGATGCGCCAGCTCGGGCAACCATTCGACGGGCATCTCAGCGACACCCTCAGTCGACTGTGCGCAGCGCGGTCGAATCCGAGCAGAATCCCCGCACTCACCGACGCCCGGATACGACGGGTGCACGCAACCCTGCTCTCAGCGCTCAACGGCGCAGTCAAGCGCCGGCTGATCCCGCTCAACCCCGCACTGCACGTGGAACTCCCCCGCGGACGCCGACCCCGCGCGGTCGTGTGGACCGACGAGAGGGTCAGGGCCTGGCGATTGACAGGGCGCCGTCCCGCCGTGGCCGTATGGACGGCGGCTCAGGTCGGCGCGTTCCTCGACGGCGCGACGCACGACCGGCTGTACCCCCTCTTTCACCTGATCGCCTACCGCGGGCTGCGCCGAGGCGAGGCGGTCGGTCTGCGCTGGGAGGACCTGGACCTGACCGCGGGCTCACTGCAGGTTTCACAGCAGGTCGTCCAGCTCGGCTGGGCGACGGAGATTGGCCCCCCCAAGACGGAGTCCGGCGCTCGCACCGTGTCTCTGGACCGCACGACCTGCCAGGTGCTCGGCCGCTGGCGCGATCTGCAGTGGCGGGAGTCAGAGCCGCTGGGCACCGCCGCCCGGAATGGGCTGGTTTTCACACGAGAGGACGGCTCGCCGCTGCATCCGGACCTTGCGACAGACAGGTTCGCCCAACTCGCCCGTCGTGCCGGGTTGCCGCCGATCCGGCTGCACGACCTCCGGCACACCGCGGCCAGCCTTGCGTTGCAGGCCGGCATCCCGATGAAGGTCGTCTCCGAGCAGCTGGGCCACAGCTCGCTGGCGATCACCGCCGACACCTACACAAGCGTGCTCCCGGCGGTCGCCCGTGCCGCGGCCGAGGCGGTCGCCGAGGTCATCCCGCGCAGGCCACGGGATCCGTTCACGCCAGCACCGGCCACAATCCGGCCACAATCTCGCCCCGGGGAGGCTTCGGTGCGCATCATCAGGCGGGAGTCACCGCAGGTTAGAGGGGGTGGGCCCCGTGGGAATCGAACCCACAACCCGCGGATTAAAAGTCCGCTGCTCTACCGATTGAGCTAGAGGCCCCGCGCGCCCGTGGACGCCGCCCGCAAGTCTGCCAGGGCGGCCCCGGTCGCGGACTGGCCGCACCGCCGCGGGGCCGCGTCGGCGCGAGCCCGCCCAGCGAACCGCCGCCCAGCGAACCGCCGCTCGGCTACCCGCCGCTAAACCGCCTGGCGCGCGGCGTCCTCGATCCGGGCCACGTACGCCGCCCACTGCTCCGGTGTCCGCTCGGGGAGGTTGGGGTCTCCCGGCCCGTTTCCGGCACCGCCGTCGAGCAGCTCCCGGACGATGTCCGCGTGCCCGGCGTGCCGCGCGGTCTCGTCAACCATGCGCACGAGCACCTGGCCGAGGGTGACGACCCGACGCTCCGCCGGCCACCACGGCACCGACCCGACAGCCTGCAGCGGGAGTGCCTCGATCGTCGCGTCGCTGTGCTCGGCGGAGAACCGGTGCAGCGCGACCACCTGCTCCCGGGTCTCGTCCGCGGTCGCCCACATGTCGGCGTCCGGCTCGGCGCCATCGGCCTCCCAGGCCAGCTCCCGACCGCTGGGCCGGCCGAACACCTCGCCGAAGTACCCGAGCTGGACGCTGGCCACGTGCTTGACCAGCCCGATCAGATTGGTTCCGGTCTGCGTCATCGGCCGGCGAACGTCGTATTCCCCGAGGCCGTCCAGCTTCCCGAGCAGGTCCGCCCGCCGGGCCGCGAGGTAGCTGTGCAGCGCCTGCTTCGTCTCCATGCCGGCTTCCTATTCCCTCCCCGCCCCCGGGCTCAGCCGAAGACAAAATAGCGCAACCACACATAGGGCCAGGACAGCACCACGGTCAGCGCGGTCACCACGATTCCATATTTAGTAAACAGCCCGAAGGAGATCGGATGACCCTGCCGGGCGGCGATCCCGGTGACGACGACATTCGCGCTGGCGCCGACGGCGGTCGCATTCCCGCCCAGGTCCGCCCCGATCGCGAGTGCCCACCACAGCGAGTTCGCCTGCGTCCCCGACCCGCTGGCCACCAGATCCGCGACCAGCGGCGACATCGTGGCCACATACGGGATGTTGTCGACGATCCCGGAGATCACCGCAGAGCCGAACAGCAGCAGCGTCGCGGCCAACAGGAATCGCCCGCCGACGGCGTCGACAGCCTTTTCCCCCAGATAGTCGATGACCCCGATGTTGACCAGCGCCCCGACCATGACGAACAGGCCGATGAAGAAGACCAGCGTCTCCCATTCGACCTCCTCGAAGAACTCCTGTTTCCCGGCACCGGAGACCAGGATCATCAACCCGGCCCCCAGCAGGGCCACCACCGACGGTTCCAGGTGCACCACCGAATGCAGCACGAACGCGACCATGATCAGCCCGAGGACGATCAGGACCCGGATCAGCATTCCCCGATCCCGGATCGCCTGCTTCTCATCCAGCGCCATCACGTCCTCGGCGGCGTCGGTGTCCACCACGAAGGCTTTGCGGAACAACACCCGCGCCACCAGCACGAACACCACCACCAGCACCGCGGCCAGGGGCGCCAGATTGCGCAGGAACTGGTCGAAGGACAACCCGGCCCGGCTGCCGATAATGATGTTCGGCGGGTCACCGATCAGCGTCGCGGTGCCGCCGATGTTGCTGACCAGTGCCTCGGCGATCAGGAACAGCTCCGGACGCACCCCGACGCGCGCGCACACCAGCAGCGTGACCGGCGCGATGAGCAGCACCGTGGTCACGTTGTCCAACAGCGCCGAGGCCACCGCGGTGATCACGCACAACAGCACCAACAACCGGTACGGCTTCCCTCGTGCACGCTTGGCGGCCCAGATCGCCAGGAATTCGAACAACCCGGTCTGTTTGACCACACTGACGACAACCATCATCCCGAACAACAGCAGGACGACGTTCCAGTCCACTCCGCGCTCGGCGCTGAAAAAGGCGGTCCCCCCGGTGGTTGCCCCGATGACGAACATCAGCGCAGCGCCACCCAGGGCCGCCTTGATCCGCGGAATCCGTTCGGTGGCGATGAGGATATATGCACCGACGAAGACGGCGATCGCCAATCCGACGACAAGTGGACTCGTGTGCTCCATCAGGCTCCCCACCGTGGATCCGAAATGCTGCAGGCAACGGACGTAGGGCTCATGGCAGAAGCCTCACGACGGGACGCTCACGACGGCAGCAGGGCACCGAGCAGGCGGTGCACTGTGATAACCCCGAGAATGCGTTTCCCGTCCACCACGGCGACCATCGGCGAACGCTGCCGGCTCATCACCGACGCCACCTCCATAACGGTGGCACGCGGCCCCACCAACGGTCGGTCCCGGTCCCGCCGCGGGCGATCACGCACGTCGGGAATCAACTCCCCCACGGTTCGTCCGGCCAGGCTGCGGCACAGCTGGTCGGCCTCCGCCTCGGGGACCACCGCGGCGAGTGAGGCGTCCTCCTCGACATAGTCCGGCAGCAGCACCCGCAGCACCTGGGAGCTGGGCAGCACCACCACCGGTAGGCCCGTGGAGTCCACGACGACCAGCCCGGGCAGCGCCCGCTGCACCAGCAGCGCTGTCGCCTCCAGCGCGTCCGTACCCAGATCGACGAAGGGGAAGTCCTCGGCAAGATCGGCCGCTCGCATCGGCGCGAACCTAGCAAAGCCCCGAGCCTGTCCAGGGGCGGAAGAATGCGGCAAACTGCTGGCCGGCGGACCAGCAGCGACGAGCCGGGAGGGTGCGCAATGGCCGACAGCGACGCAGCCGGCTTGCAGCTGCGCTCCCCCCGGGGACGCATGGTGCTGCTCGCCACGATCCTGGGCAGCGGGATGGCACAGCTGGACGCCACCGTGGTCGGGGTCGCACTGCCACGCATCGGCTCGGACCTGAACGCTGGGCTGACCGAGCTGCAGTGGACCGTCAACGCCTACACCCTCACCCTGGCAGGGCTGCTGCTGCTCGGCGGCTCGCTCGGGGACCGGTTGGGCCGGCGCCGGATCTTCGTCGTGGGGGTCATCTGGTTCGCGATCGCCTCCGCCGGGTGCGCGGCCGCCCCGACCCCCGTGCTGCTCATCACCGCCCGCGCCGTTCAGGGGATCGGCGCGGCCCTGCTCACCCCCGGCTCGTTGGCGATCATCGAGGCCAGCTTCGCGCGCAAGGACCGCGCCCCCGCCGTCGGGTACTGGTCGGGGCTGGGCGGGATCGCCGGAGCCCTGGGACCGGTCGTCGGCGGGCTGCTGGTCGGTGTCGCGCCGTGGGGTTGGCGGCTGGTCTTCCTGCTCAACCTCCCGCTGGCGCTGGTGACCGTCCGCGCCGCCCGGGCCGTCCCGGAGACCCGGGACGAGGAATCGGCCGGCCATCTCGATGTGATCGGCACTGCGCTGGCCGCCCTGGGACTGGCCGGCATCGTCTTCGCCCTGACCCAGGGCCCGGCGGGGGGCTGGTCGACACCGGTGGTGCTGCTCGGCGTGCTGGGCATCGTCCTGCTGGGCGCGTTCGTGATCCAGGAACGCCGCCACGCGAACCCGCTCGTGCCACCGGTGCTGTTCCGCTCCCGGGATTTCACCGCGACCAACGGCGTCACCCTGGCGGTCTATGCAGCACTGGGCGGCACCTTCTTCCTGCTGCCCATCCAGCTGCAGACCGGCTCCGGCTTCTCTCCGGTCGCGGCCGGCACCGCGCTGCTCCCGCTGACCGTGCTGCTGCTGCTGATCTCCGGTCCCGCCGGCCGGCTGGCGACCCGGATCGGACCGCGACTGCTGATGACCGTCGGGCCGATCATCGCCGGGGTCGGGCTGGTGTTGTTCACCCGGATCGGCCCCGACGCGGCGTACGTGAGCGATGTGCTCCCGGCGGTGCTGGTGTTCGGCTTCGGGATGTCACTGACCGTCGCCCCGCTGACCGCGACGGTGCTGGCCTCGGTGGCCGACCGCTATGCCGGAGTCGCATCCGCGGTCAACAACGACGTTGCCCGCACCGCCGGGCTGTTGGCCGTGGCGATTCTGCCCTCACTGGCCGGAATCGCCGGCGCCGGCCAACTGGGGCCGGCCGAACTGTCCGCCGGGTTCGACCGGGCGGTGCTGATCACGGGCGCCGTCTGCGCGGCCGGCGGTGTGCTGGCCTTCCTCACCGTGCGCGGCAGCGGGGTCCGTGCCGAGGACTGAACGCACGGCGGCGGCTGGGGTCCCCGCGCACCGATAAGCTCGACGCCGTCGCTGGGCGGAGTCTGCGCACCGGCCGCACACCATTCCAGGCCCGGTGAGAGGAGACGGGACGCGCCTGCCCGGCACGCCCCCACCGCATATGACCACGACACACCCGTTGCCCCCCGACGCCGGTTCCGACCCCTTGCAGTCCCCGCTGAACTTCCCCGACGGGTTCGTCTGGGGAACGGCCACCGCCGCCTACCAGATTGAGGGCGCCGTGGCCGAGGACGGACGCACCCCCTCGATCTGGGACACGTTCAGCCACGAACCAGGCAAGGTCGAGAACGGCGACACCGGTGACGTCGCCGACGACCACTACCACCGGGTCGGCACCGACGTCGCGCTGATGAAGTCGCTCGGCGTCAGCTCCTACCGCTTCTCCATTGCCTGGCCCCGGATCACCCCACAGGTCAGCCCCGACGAACTCGGCCCCGTCAACGAGGCCGGGATCGCCTTCTACGCCGGGCTGATCGACGAACTGGTCGGCGCCGGGATCACCCCCGCTGTCACCCTCTACCACTGGGATCTGCCGCAGGCGTTGCAGGATGCCGGCGGCTGGACCGACCGGCGCACCGCCGAGCGGTTCGCCGAGTACGCGGCCGTCGTCGCGCAGCGGCTCGGGGACCGGCTGAGCATGGTCATCACCCTGAACGAGCCGTGGTGCAGCGCCTATCTCGGCTACGCCGCCGGGGTACACGCCCCCGGCCACACCGACCCCGCCGAGGCGCTCACAGCGGTGCACCACCTCAACCTCGCGCACGGGTTGGCCGTCCGCGAGCTGCGCCGGGTGCGGCCCGAGCTGCCGGTCGCGTTAACCCTGAACCTGGGCGCCATCCGGCCGGCCAGTGACAGTGCTGCCGATGCCGACGCCGCCCGCCGGGTGGACGGACAGCAGAACCGGGTGTTCCTGGACCCGACGCTGTCCGGTCACTACCCGGCCGATGTGCTGCGGGACACCGCCGAGGTCACCGACTGGTCCTTTATCCGCGACGGGGATCTGGAGCTGATCCACCAGCCGATCGACGCCCTCGGACTGAACTACTACTCCCCCACCGAGGTCGCCGGCCGCGAGCCCGGCACCGGACAGGCGGGCACCGACAAGTCCCGCGGGCCCTCCGGTGACGCCGCTAGTCCGTGGATCGCCTGCCAGGACGTGGATTTCCGCGAGCTGCCCGGCCCCCGGACGGCGATGGACTGGCCCATCGACCCCACTGGGCTGACCGACCTGCTGGTCCGGTTGCACACCGAGCATCCGGGCCTGGACCTCTATGTCACCGAGAACGGCGCCGCGTACCCGGACGAGCTCACCGAGCAGGGCAGCGTCGTGGACACCGACCGGATCGCCTACGTGCGGGCGCATCTGGCGGCGGTGCATGCAGCCATCCAGGCCGGTGCCCCCGTGCGGGGCTACTACCTGTGGTCACTGATGGACAACTTTGAATGGGCCTACGGGTACACCAAACGCTTCGGCATCGTCTACGTCGACTACGGCAGCCAGCAGCGGACCGTCAAGGACAGCGGACACTTCTACGCCGGGGTCATCGCGGCCAACGCCGTTCCCACCGAGCCGGTGTAGTCCAACCCGGACGATTCGCCCCGACCTGAGCCGTCCTACCCGACCGGAAGCCACCGTGGCCGCGAGCAGCCTGCACCCTGACGCCTTCGACCGCGCGGCCCCTGAACGGTCCCGGACCGCTGAGATCCTGCGCTCGGAGACCGTTGGGGGAGCACTGCTCGTGCTGGCGACCGTCGTGGCGCTGGTCTGGGCCAACTCCCCGTGGGGCGACTCCTACGAGCAGATGCGCGAGTTCCATCTCGGGCCGGCGTCACTGCACCTGACCGTGACCCAGTGGGCCGGCGACGGGCTGCTGGCCATCTTCTTCTTCGTCGCCGGGTTGGAACTCAAGCGCGAGTTCGTCGCCGGGGACCTGCGCGAACCGCGCAAGGCACTGCTGCCGGTGGCGGCCGCGGTCGGCGGGATGGTGCTGCCGGCGCTGCTGTTCCTGCTCATCAACGCCCGCGCGGGCCCCGATGCGCTGTCCGGCTGGGCGATCCCCATCGCGACCGACATCGCCTTTGCGTTGGCAGTGCTCGCCGTTGTGAGCACTGCTCTGCCAGCTGCGCTTCGGACGTTCCTGTTGACGCTGGCGGTGGTGGACGACCTGTTGGCCATCATCGTCATTGCCGTCTTCTACACCCGCGACCTGCACTCGTTGCCCCTACTGCTGGCGCTGCTCCCGTTGGCGGCATTCACGGTCGCGGTGCAGCGCCGAGTGCACGCCAGCTGGCTGCTGCTGCCGTTGGCACTGCTCACCTGGGCGCTGGTGCATGCCTCCGGTATCCACGCAACCGTCGCCGGGGTACTGCTCGGTTTCGCGGTCCCGGTGATGCGCAGCGCGGCCCGGGGTGGTCCGGCCGCCGGGCCTGGGCCCGCGGAACGGATGGAGCACCGCTGGCGTCCGGTGTCCTCCGGGGTTGCGGTGCCGCTGTTCGCCCTGACCAGTGCCGGGGTGGTCATCGGTGGCCTGTCCGGGCTGCGCTCGACGTTCTCCGACACGGTGGCCATCGGCGTGGTGGTGGGGCTGGTCGTCGGGAAGAGCCTCGGCGTTCTGGGGGCCAGTGCGCTGGTGGTCCGCACGACGCACGCCCGGCTGGCGCCCGGCCTGGCGTGGGCCGACGTGGTGGGGCTCTCGCTACTGGCCGGCATCGGCTTCACGGTCTCGCTGCTGATCGGCGAGCTCGCCTACGGGGAAGCCAGCGAACGCGACGCCCACGTACGGATCGCAGTGCTCACCGGATCACTGCTCGCGGGGGCGGCGGCCGCAGTCGTGTTGCGGCTACGCCATCGCGTCCACGTCGGCGAATCGGCAGACCCTACGGGTCGGTGACCCAGCCCAGGGTCCAAGCGTCGCGGGCCGGTACCTCCCCGGCAGCCTCGGCAAAGCGGCGCAGCGCCAGCGCGACCTGGCCGCGCTGGCGTTCCGGCAGTTCCGCCAGCACCGTGCGGACCTCCTGGGCGCGCCGGACCGTCACCTCGTCCACGGTTCGACGGCCGGCCGCGGTGAGTTCCAGCACGGCGACCCGACGGTCCCGCTCGTCCTCCCGCCGCCGCACGAACCCGGTCTGCACCAGCCGCTCCACCGCGCGGGTCGCATTGGAGGGGTGGATGCCGAGATCGCCGGCCAGCGCCGTCACACTGCTCGGACCACGACTGGCCAGCACGACCAATACCCGGAACCGCGGCAGGGTCAGCTCGGGATCCAGGTCGACCAGCGATCGGGCCGCCACCGACACCAGCACCCGGGAGGCTTCCACCACGTCGTCCACCTGCGCGTCCGTGACCACACCACGAGCTGCCCCGGCAGCGACCGTCGCATTACCGACCACCCGGGTATGTCGTCGAGGCTGAGCCATCCGGACATTGTGCCTGCAGGTACGTGCGGATGCGCAACCGCTGCGGAGTAGCATGCATCGGCGGGCCAGGTCGACCCAGCGGCCGGTCAAGCGGCCGGTCAAGCGAGCAGCGGGTCTATCGAGCAGGGACGGGTGGGCACAGGGTGCATTTGGTGAGTGCCGACCAGTGGACGGCACGCCTGCAACGACTGCACCATCCGCGGGTCGTCGTCATCACCGGGGCCATGCTCATCGGGGTCGGCGCCGGGCTCGGAGCAGTGCTCTTCCGCGAACTGATCAACGCCGTCACCCGATTGGCGACCGGTGTCGCCGACCACAGCGACGTCGGGCGCGCAGCGAATCCGCACCTGCCCTGGTTGGGGATCTGGTTCGTCGTGCTCGTCCCCGTGGTCGCCGGACTGGTCTACGGCCCCCTGGTCGCCCGGTTCGCCCCGCAGGCCCGCGGGCACGGGGTGCCCGAGGTCATGGTCGCCGTCGCCGTCAACGGTGGCCGCATCCCCGCCAAAGTCGCCGTCGTGAAGGCGTTGGCCAGCGCGCTGTGTATCGGCGCCGGCGGCTCGGTGGGACGCGAGGGGCCGATCGTGCAGATCGGCAGCGCGCTCGGCTCGGTCGTCGGGCGGCTGACCCGCGCCCCCGGCAACCGGCTGCGAACGCTGGTGGCGTGCGGGGCAGCGGCCGGAATTGCGGCCACCTTCAACGCCCCGGTGGCCGGGGTGTTCTTCGCCCTGGAACTGATCCTGCGCGACTTCGCGGCCGAGTCGTTCGGGCTGGTCGTGCTTTCCAGCGTCACCGCTTCGGTCATCGGCCGGGGGCTGCTGGGCGACATCCCGTTCCTGTCGCTGCCCCCGTTCACCGTCGACAACCCCCGGCAGTACCTGCTGTTCGCCGTTCTCGGCCTGGTCGGGGCCCTGGCGGGCACGGCGTTCTCCCGGGTGCTGTATGCCATCGAGGACCTCTGCGACGCGGCCTGGGAACGCACCGGGTTGCCGGAGTGGGCGCGCCCGGCGGTCGGCGGGGTGCTGCTCGGTCTGCTGCTGCTGGCGTTGCCGCAGATGTACGGGGTCGGCTACCCGGTCCTCTCGGCGTCGGTGGCCGGTCACTACACCGTGCTCTTCCTGCTGCTGTTGGCGATCGGCAAGATCGTGGCGACCAGCCTGACCATCGGGATCGGTGGATCCGGCGGAGTCTTCGCACCCTCACTGTTCATCGGTGCCGCGCTCGGCGACGCGTTCGGGCAGCTGGTCGCCGCCGCCGACCCAACCCTGGCCGGTCGGCCCGGCGCCTATGCGCTGGTCGGGATGGCGGCCGTGTTCGCCGGCTCCGCGAGAGCACCGATCACCGCGGTCATCATCATGTTCGAGCTGACCGGCGAGTACACGATCATCCTGCCGCTGATGCTTGCGGTCGTGGTGGCCACGGCGGTCTCCCGCGCGATCAGTCCGGACACCATCTACACCCGCAAGCTCGCCCGTCGCGGGATCGACCTGGACGCGGCACGCAGCTCGGGAACCGACACCGGCGGTGCATCGAGCCTGCTGGCCACCGTGTCCGTCCGGGAGGTCATGGGGCCGGTGCCGTCCCCGGTGTCCGGGAGCACCCCGACGAGGCAGCTGCTTGACATCCTGATGCGGGAACGCAGCGCGGTGCCGGTGCTGGACGAGCACGGGTACGCCGGCACGGTGTCGGTGCTGGAGCTGGACGGGGCAGCGGAGCGGGCCACCGCCTCCGACATCGCGGTACTACCCGACGTGCTGCACCCCGAGGACAGCGCCGAGCACGCCCTGCAGGTGCTGGCCGCCGGAGCGGTCGGTGGCTCCCCGGTGCTGGACGGCGACGATCTCGTGGGTTGGCTGGACCACCGGGCGCTCGTGGTCGCGCTGGCTCGCCGTCGTCGCCCGGAGCCGGAGCCGGCGCCGAAGCCAGCCCCGAACCCAGCGTCGGGGTTGGCGTCCGCCGGCTCAGCGAGCGCTGCTCACCCACAACTCAACAGCCAGGCCCAGCCCGGCCAGCCCGATCGCGATCCGGAAGACCCGCCGCGGAATCCGCCGCAACAGCACCGGCCCGACCCGGGCGCCGGCGACGAAGCCGACCGCCAGCGGCAGGGCGGCCAGCCAGACCACCGGTCCGCTGACCGCGAACAGCAGCGCGGCCACCGCGTTGCTGACCCCCAACAGGACGTTCTTCACCGCGTTCAGCCGCTGCGGGGCCTGCTGCGGAAAGACCGCCGAGAGCAGCGCCAGGACCACCACCCCGGCCCCGGCTCCGAAGTAGCCGCCGTAGACGGCGACCAGCCCCACCCCCACCGTCAGCCCGACGCCCGGGTCCCGGGCTTCGACCGCACCCGCGGGCCGCACGGCTCGGCGTAGCCGCTCGATCCGGTCCCCGAGCAGCAGCACCAGGGAACCGGCCGCCACCAGGTACGGCACGACCGCCTCGAAGGTGGCCGCCGGACCGAGCAGCAGCAGCCCCGCGCCGACCAGTCCCCCGGCCGCGGCCGCCGGAAGCAGCCGGCGGATCAGTCGGCCCTGCCCGGCCAGCTCCGGACGGGACCCGGCCGCGGCCCCGATTCCGCTGCCGACCAGCGCGACGGTGTTCGTGACATTGGCCGCGACCGGCGACAGCCCCACCGCCAGCAGCGCCGGGAACGACACGAGCGAAGCCAGCCCGGCCATGGATCCGGCCAACCCCGCCCCGACGCCGGCCACGACCAGCGCGAGCGCCTGCGCCCAGCTCACCGCCGGTCCGGTTTCGGGGACGGGCTCATCACCGGCGATGGTCGCACGCCCCGGGGCGAGCACTGGCGTACTCCGAACGGGCCATCGCGGAACTCGGGTCGCCGGATCGGGGGCTTCGGGGTACGCCAGTGCACAGTGCCGCGCCGATCGGGTCGACGCGACCAGCAGGGGGTTGAGGTCCGACCCGATCACGGCGGCCGCACTGACATCTCCGATCAGCGCTCTGACCTGGTCACCGGTCCGGCACGTGGTGACCGTTCCGGACGCGAGGTTACCGGCTGGCCGGTCACCACGAACCCTGAGCGGTCACCACGACGTCCTGGTCACCGGCTGGCCGGTCACCACGAAGGGCGGGGGTTCGAGGGGTGGACGCCGACCACCGGCCGTAACGTCGCCAACACGACGACCGGACCAATCTCAGGAGGAACAGCACCGTGGCCGATGACCAGTACGCCTTCACCGATCCGAGAAGCCAGTACCCGACACCGGAGTTCGACAAGCAGTCCCAGCCCAAGCCCGGGCTGGCCCGCGACCTGGATCCGAAGCCGGACCACGGCGAGGACAGCTGGCGCGGCACCGGACGGCTGAGCGGACGCCGGGCCGTGATCACCGGCGCCGACTCCGGGATCGGGCGTGCGGTCGCGATCGCCTACGCCCGCGAGGGTGCGGACCTGGTGCTGTCCTACCTTCCCAGTGAGCAGGCCGACGCCGACGAGGTGATCGCGCTGGTGGAGAAGGCCGGTCGGCGCGCGATCAGCGTGCCCGGCGACATCGGTCAGGAGCAGGTCTGCCGCAAGCTGATCGACACCGCGCTCTCGGAACTGGGCGGCATCGACCTGCTCGTCAACGTGGCAGGTGAGCAGCAGGCCTTTGAATCGCTGACCGACATCAGCACCGAGCACTTCGACTCGATCTTCCGCACCAACGTCTACGCCATGTTCTGGCTGTGCAAGTTCGCGCTGCCCCACCTCCCGCCCGGGTCGTCCATCATCAACACGACCTCGGTGCAGGCCTACAGCCCGTCCCCGACGCTGGTGGACTACGCCTCGACCAAGTCCGCGATCAACACCTTCACGAAGGCGTTGGCCCAGCAGGTCGCCGGGCAGGGGATCCGTGTCAACGCCGTCGCGCCCGGGCCGGTGTGGACGCCGCTGCAGGCTTCCGGCGGCCAGCCCACCGACGCGTTGCCGGACTTCGGCGCGCAGGCCCCGCTCGGCCGGCCCGGCCAACCCGCGGAACTGGCTGGGGCCTACGTGTTCCTGGCCGGCGGCGAGGCGAGCTACGTGACGGGGGAGACGCTGTCCGTCACCGGCGGGATGCCGACTCCCTGACCCACTCCCTGACCCACTCCCTGACCCACCGCGTGACCCACTCCGTGACCGACTCCGTGACCGACTCCCCGGGCGCCATGGTGACCGACTCCCCGGGCCACTTCGCGCCCGATGGCCGGCAGGCGACCCGCGGCGGCCAGCACCTCGCCGACGCTGATCAGCTGCAGCGCCGGGTCCAGGTCCGCGCCGTGCGGGTCGCCCCGGTAGCCGGCCGGGTCCAACCGCGGTCCGTGCCACAGGACGGTGTGCAACCCGAGGTCGACGGCCGGCCCCCACCAGGCCGGCGGAGTCGGCCCGAACAGCAACACCGAGCGGACCCGGTAGGCGGTGGCCAGGTGCGCGACCCCGGTGTCCCCGCTGATCACCAGGGACGCGGCGGCGACCACCGCGGCCAGCCCGTCCAGGTCTAGGTGCCCGGACAGGTCCGCGCCGCCGGGCGGGGTCACCGTGGCGGCCAGCTCGCGCTCGGTCGGGCTGCCGGTCACCACGACCCGGTGGCCGGCGTCGGCCAGCGCGGCGGCGACCGCGGCGAACCGCACGGCCGGCCAGCGCCGCGATCTCGACGCCGCACCCGGGTGCACGACCACGTGGCCGGCCCCGACCGTCGACAGTGGCAGGTCGACGAGGTCCAGCCAGAGGTCATCCGGCCCGCAACTACCGCCGGCGGAGGCGACCAACCGGCACCAGCGCAACACCTCCTGCTCGTGCAGCCGGTGCACCGGACCGCTGTGGTGGCCGGCCGCCGGACAGTGCCAGGCGACCAGCCGCCCCGGCCGCAACGCCTGCAACACCCGGTGGCTGGCCGGCCCGCACCCGTGCAGGTCAACCGCGATCTCCGGCGGCCGGTCGTGGGACCGTGCCCAGGACTGCGGGGTCAGCGCGGTCAGCTCCGCGGTCGCCAGCACCTCGTCGACGATCCCCCGTCGGTGCAGGAACCCGCCGATGCCGTCCGGGGCCGCGAGCACCACCCGGTGGTCGGGGAACGCGCGCCGCAGCCCGCGCAGGACCGCCACCCCGGCCAGCCCGTCGCCGAGCCCGAGCGCCCGTAGCGCCAGCACCACCGGAACCTGCACGGCGCCACTCTGACCGATCGGCGCGGGCGTCGCTGACCCGGTGACCGGAGCTCGGTGACACCCGGGTTGGCGACTGCTGCCAGGGTGTGAGTGAGTAAGGGCATGCGTGTCTTGGGTGTGAACGCCGTCTTCCACGACCCGGCGGCGGCGCTGGTGGTCGACGGGGTGACGGTCGCGGCCGCCGAGGAGGAGCGCTTCAGCCGGCGTAAGCATGGCAAACGCCCGGTCCCGTTCAGCGCCTGGGAGCTGCCGGAGCTGGCGATGCGGTGGTGTCTGCAGGCCGGTGGGCTCGAGCCGGGGGACCTGGAGGCGGTGGCCTACTCCTTCGACCCGGAGCTGGCCAAGCCGGCCGAGGACATGGGACTGGGTGATCCGTTCGACTCCATCCGGTTGGACTACGCCCGCCGTGCCCCGGGCTTCCTGGCCGAGGCGCTGCCCGGACTGGACCCGGGCCGGGTCCGGCTGCTGGCCCATCACGTCGCCCACGCCGCCTCGGCCGCCCTGGCCATCGACGCCCCCCACTGCGCCGTGCTCGTCACCGATGGTCGCGGGGAGCGGGCGTCGAGTCTGCTGGGGCAGTACCGCACAGATCCCGCCGGCCGCCGGAGCCTGCAGGTGCTGCACACCCAGGACCTGCCGGATTCCCTCGGCCTGCTGTATGAGTCACTGACCGACCACCTGGGCTTTCTCCGGTCCTCGGATGAGTTCAAGGTGATGGCGCTGGCCTCCTACGGCCGGCCGCGCCACCTGGCCGCGCTGGGCGAGTACGTGCACGCCACCGGTGACGGGGGCTACCGCGCGCAGGCGCCGGACTGGTCCCGGTTCGCCCCGCGACGTGCGGCCGATGCCACCGACTGGGCCCCGGAACACGCGGACCTGGCGGCCTCGGTACAGGTGGCCGTCGAGCAGGTGCTGGTCGAGCTGGCGAGCTGGCTGCGGGAACGAACCGGCGCCCCGGTGTTGGCGATGGCCGGGGGCACGGCGCTGAACTGCGTGGCCAACAGCCGTATCTGGCGCGAGGCCGGGTTCGCGGACGTGTGGGTGCAACCGGCCGCCGGGGATTCCGGGACGGCCCTGGGCGCGGCACTGCAGACGGCCGCCGACGGTGGCGACCGCATCGCGCCGGTGCCCAGGGCGGACCTGGGACGGGGCTGGTCCGATGCCGAGCTGGCCGAGCACCTGACCCGGGCCCGGCTGCCGTTCACGACCCCGGACGATCTGGCCGGGGAGGTCGCCGATATCCTGGCCGCCGACGGGGTGGTGGCATGGTTCGACGGGCGCAGCGAGTTCGGCCCGCGGGCGCTGGGACATCGCTCCCTGCTGGCCCACCCGGGTCATGCCGCCAACCTGGAACGGCTCAACGACGTCAAGGGTCGCGAACAGTTCCGCCCGGTGGCCCCGATGGTCCTGGCCGAACGGGCCGACCAGCTGGTCACCGGCGGCCCCTTGCCCAGCCCTTACATGCTCTTCGTCCACGACGTGCGCCCGGAGTGGCGCGAGCGCATCCCGACGGTGGTCCACGTTGACGGCACCGCCCGGGTGCAGACCGTCGATGACGCCTCACTGCCCCGCATCGCCGCCCTGCTGCGGGCTTTCGAGGCGCGCACCGGGCTGCCGGTGCTGGTCAACACCAGCCTGAACACCGCCGGCCGGCCGATGGTTGACGACCCGCGCGATGCGTTGGAGCTGTTCGGCTCCGCCCCGGTGGCCGCGCTGGTCCTCGGTGCGCATCTGGTCCGTAGAGCGGCACTCACCTCCGGGTCGCAGACGTGAGCGACGCTCTCGGCCCCGCGGGGTGCGACTGGAGCATCGTCATTCCGAGCGTCGGACGGGACAGTCTGCAGGCGCTGCTGGACTCTGTATCCGCGCTGCCGGCCGACCGGCCGCGGCCCGCCGAGGTGATCGTCGTTGACGACCGCCGCGATCCGCGAACACCGCTCTCCCTGTCGTTCAGCGATGCGGCGCTGCGGGTGCTCCGCGGCGCAGGACAGGGTCCGGCGGCGGCCCGCAACGCCGGATGGCGGGCCGCCGGAACCGCCTGGATCGCTTTCCTCGACGACGATGTGCTGCTCGGACCGGACTGGTCCAGCGCCCTGGTGGCGGACCTGACTGCAGGCACGGCGACCGACGCAGCGAGCACCGCTCACATTGACGTCCCACTGGCGCCGGACCGGCGCCCGACCGACTGGGAACGGAACACCGCCGGTCTTTCCCGTGCCCGCTGGGCCACCGCGGACATGGCCTACCGTCGCGCCGCGCTGGAGCAGGTCGGCGGTTTCGACGAGCGCTTCCCCCGGGCCTACCGGGAGGACGCCGACCTCGCTGTTCGGGTGCAGCGTGCCGGGTGGGGCATCCGGGCCGGGCAGCGCCGGATAACGCATCCGGTCCGTCCGGCCGACGGGTGGGTCAGCGTCCGGGTCCAGGCCGGCAATGCCGACGACGCGCTGCTGCGAGCGCTGTACGGGCGCCGGTGGCGCACGCTCGCCCAGACCGGGCCCGGCAGGACCGGCAGACACCTACTGACCGTCGCCGCGGCCGGGGCGGCGCTGCTGGGAGCTGCCGGCCGGGCGGTCGGCGGGCGCACCGGCACCGGTCGCGGGGGGGTACGAGCAGGCGGACCCCGGGTCGTCGCGGCGGTCGGGTTGCTGACCTGGGCCGCCCTGAGCAGCGAGTTCGCGCTGCTACGGATCCTGCCGGGCCCCCGTCCGGGTCAACCGGGTGCCAGGGTCGAACTGCATCGCATGCTGCTCACCTCGCTGGCGATCCCGCCGGTCGCGGTCTGGCACCGGGCCCGCGGCGCGTGGCGGTGGCGGCACGGCGCGCAACCGTGGGGGCCCGATATGCAGGCAGGGGTGCCTGGTATGAAGGCAGGGGTGCCTGGTATAAAGGTTGGCGAGCCGGCCGACGCTGCCACGTCCCCGACCGAGGCGACGCCTGCAGTGCGAGCGGTGCTCTTCGATCGGGACGGCACCCTCGTCCAGGACGTCCCGTACAACGGCGACCCGAAGCTGGTGCAGCCCATGCCCGGGGCGGCTGCCGCGCTGGCGCGGGTCCGCGCGGCCGGCCTGGCGACCGGCGTCGTGTCCAACCAGTCCGGCATCGCCCGCGGACTGCTGAGCCCGGCAGACGTGGCGGCGGTCAACGCACGGGTGGCCGAGCTGCTCGGTGACTTCGACACCTGGCAGGTCTGCCCGCACGGCCCGGAACAGGGATGCGGCTGTCGCAAACCCGCGCCGGGACTGGTGATCGCGGCCGCCGCCGAACTCGGGATCACGCCCGCGCAGTGCGTCGTGGTGGGCGACATCGGCGCGGACGTCGAGGCCGCGACGGCTGCTGGTGCCGGTTCGGTGCTTGTCCCGACCCCGGCCACTCTGCCTGCGGAGGTCGCTGCTGCGCCGCGGGTGGCCGTCGACCTGGGCGAGGCGATCGACCTGCTGCTGGCCCAGACGGAGGTCGACCGATGAGTGCACTGCACTCCCGCACGCTGGCGGTTCGGTTGGACAGCGACGGCGATGTGCTGCTGACCGGCCCGGCGATCCGGGCGCTGGGCCGCCTGGACGGGTCCGGCAGCGTCGACCTGCTCGCCTCCCCGCAGGGTGCGGCCGCCGCCGCGATGCTGCCCGGAGTCGCCCGGGTGCTGCGCTTCGCGGCGCCGTGGAGCGGATTCGCACCGCCGCCGGTCGACTCCGACTCGGTGCGAGCACTGCTCGCCAAACTGACCGAGGCAGCTTACCAGCGCACGGTCATCTTCACCTCGTTCCACCAGAGCCCGTTGCCGATGGCCCTGCTCGCCCGGTTGGCCGGGATCGGGTGGGTCGGCGCGGACAGCGTGGACTACCCCGGTTCGCTGCTGGACCTGCGACATCGCAGAGCGGTGGCCTCCGACGGCGGCGACATCCACGAGGTAAATGCCGCTCTCGACCTCGCGGTGGCCGCGGGCGGAGCGCTGCCGGCTGGGGACGACGGTCGCCTCGCCGTCCGACTACCATCCGATCCGGCAGTAGACGCACACCCCATCGCGAGCGATGCTCTTACTTCGGGGAACCTGACGCGGCGTTACGTCGTGGTGCACCCGGGCGCCTCGGTGCCCAGTCGCGCCATGGATCCGGGGCGTGCGGCGGCAACGGTGCGGGCACTGGCCCGGCAGGGCTGGGATGTGGTCGTCACCGGTGGTCCGGGCGAGACCGGGCTGACGGCGCCGGTCAGTGGCGCGGCAGCCGGTCGGGAGCCCGGCTCTGGCAACGTCATCGACCTGGGTGGACGGACGGACCTCCCAGGGCTTGCCCGGGTGCTCGGCTCGGCGGCGTGCGTCGTGGTCGGCAACACCGGACCCGCGCATCTGGCCGCGGCGGTGGGCACGCCCGTGGTGAGTCTGTTCGCCCCCGTCGTGCCGGTGCGCCGGTGGCGGCCCTACGGTGTCGCATCGGTGTTGCTCGGCGATCAGCAGGCCCTGTGCCGGGACAGCCGGGCACGCGAGTGCCCGGTCGTCGGACATCCCTGCCTGGCCGGGGTGACCGAGCAGCAGGTCGTCGCGGCGGTCGACCGGCTCACCGGCGGTCCGGGCGCTGCCGACCGCCAGCTGACGCCGGCCCACGACCAGCCGGTGGCCCGACGGATCGCGGAGGTGATCGGCGTATGAGAGTGCTGCTCTGGCACGTCCACGGCTCCTGGACCACGTCCTTTCTGGCCGGCCGGCACGAGGTCCTGCTGCCGGTGCTCCCCGACCGCGGACCCGACGGCCGGGGCCGGGCCCGCACCTGGGACTGGCCGGCATCGGCGATCGAACTGACTCCTGACCAGCTGCGCGATGCCGACATCGATCTGGTCGTGCTGCAACGCCCGAACGAGGCCGCCCTGGTCCGCCGGTGGACCGGACGCACTCCGGGCGTCGACCTGACCGCGGTCTATCTGGAGCACAACGCTCCGGACGGGCCGGCCGCGACCACCAGCCACCCAATGGCCGACCAGACCGACATCGGCATCGTGCATGTCACCGGTTTCAACGCGCTGATGTGGGACAGCGGTCGGGCCCCGGCAACGGTCGTCCAACACGGCATCCCCGATCCCGGCCACCGTTACACCGGCGAACGGGCCTCGGCCGCCGTCGCCGTCAACGAACCGGCCCGCCGCGGACGCATCGCCGGCACCGATCTGCTGCTGCAGCTGGCCACCGAGATCGACCTCGACGTCTACGGAATGGGCATGGCCGAGCTGGCGGACCTCATCGCCGCGAGCAGCACGCAGTTGGCGCAGCGGATGGCCGGCCGGCTGCACGACGACCTCCCCCAGCACGCGATGCACGCCGAGCTGGCGCGCCACCGGCTCTACCTGCATCCGTTCCGCTGGACCAGTCTCGGGTTGTCGTTGGTGGAGGCGATGATGCTCGGCATGCCGGTTCTCGCGCTTGCGACCACGGCGGCCCCGGAGTCGGTGCCGCCCGCGGCCGGCGTGCTCAGCAGCGACCCGGACGTGCTGCGCGCCACCGCCCGCCAGTGGTTGGCCGAACCAGAGCAGGCCCGCGCTGTCGGAGCCGCCGCCCGGGCCCACGCGCTGTCCCAGTTCGGGTTGGCGCGGTTCCTGGCCGACTGGGACCGCGTGTTGGTCGCGGCGTCCGCCGGAGCACCGCTCACCGGCCGCCCCCCGCGCGGCACCCGGCCCCTGCGCGGAGCGGTGTTGTGAGGCTGCGCGGAGCGGTGTCATGAGACTGACCGGAGCGACCTGATGCGCATCGCGATGGTCTCCGAGCACGCCAGCCCGTTGGCCGTGCTGGGCGGGGTCGATGCCGGCGGGCAGAACATGCATGTGGCCTCGTTGGCGCGAGCGCTGGTCGGACGCGGTCACGAGGTGGAGGTTTTCACCCGTCGCGACGATCCCGGACTGGCCGAGACGGTCGTTGTCCAGCCAGGGCTGCGGGTCACGCATGTGCCGGCCGGGCCGGCCCGCATGATCGGCAAGGACACAATGGCCCCGTACATGCCGGCGTTCGGCGCGTGGCTGCGCCATCGCTGGGAATCGCCACCCGCCCACAACCGCCGGCCCAACCGCGACCACCGCCCAGACCGCTCAGACCGCTCAGACCGCTCAGACCGCTCAGACCGCTCAGACCGCAATCGTCGACCCGACCTGGTCCACGCCCATTTCTGGATGTCGGGGGTGGCCGCGATGGCAGCCGCCCGGCCGCTGGGACTGCCGGTCGTGCAGACCTTTCACGCACTCGGCGTGGTGAAGGCCCGCCACCAGGGCGATGCCGACACCAGCCCGCCGGAACGACTGGTCGCCGAGCGTCGCCTGGCCCGCACCGTCGACCTCGTGCTGGCGACCTGCACGGACGAGGTCGCCGAGCTGACCGGCCTCGGCGCGCGCGCCGACCGGATCCGGATCGTGCCGTGCGGGGTGGACACCGAGCTGTTCGGGCCGACCGGCCCGGTTGCCGCGCGGGGCCCGCGGTTCCGGCTGCTCACGGTGGGCCGGCTGGTCGAACGCAAGGGTGTCGACACGGTGCTGCGGGCATTGGCGACCCTGGTCCCGGGTATGGATGCCGAGCTCGTCGTCATCGGGGGCCCGGAGCCTGCCGGCCTGGCCGCGGACCCGGAGGTCCGTCGGCTGCGTTCGCTGGCCGACCGGCTGGGCATCGCCGAGCGGGTGCATTTCGCCGGGCGCCTGCCAGCCCCGGCGGTCGCCGCGCAGTACCGGACCGCCGACGTGGTGGTCGCCACCCCCTGGTACGAGCCGTTCGGATTGGTTCCGCTGGAGGCCATGGCCTGCGGTGCCGTATTCGTCGGTTCCGCCGTTGGTGGACTGCTGGACACGGTGCGCGACGGGGAGAGTGGGCTGCTCGTCCCGCCGCGGGACCCAGAGACCCTCGCGTTCCAGCTGCGCCGGCTCGCGGGCGATCCCGGCTGGCGGGCGCGGCTGGGTGCGGCGGCGCGGCGCCGGGCGTTGCGCTTCGAGACGGCCAGGGTCGCCGCCGACACCGAATCGGCCTATGCCGAGCTGGTCGGAGACCCGCGCACGATTCGGAGCACCGTGAGCACCGGTAGCGCCGGGACCGGCCTGGCGGCCTCGGACTCCCTCCAGTCGGTGGGCGACCAGCGGGAACCGGCGTGAGCCGCAGCCCGCGCGGGATTCCCCAGGACGACACGCAGGCGGCACCGGACAGCTCCGCCAGACCGGGCGGTTCGACGGGAGGTGTCGGCGGCGAACGGCGGGCGTCGGTGGTGGTCATCGGCGACGTGATCCTCGACCGTGACGTCGTCGGCAGCTCGGATCGGGTCAGCCCGGATATGGGTGCGCCGGTGCTCGATGTCGCCGCGGTGAGCCAGACCCCGGGGGGTGCCGGGTTGACCGCGCTGTTGTGCGTCACCCCGTCGACCCGGGTCACGCTGGTGGCCCCGGTGGCCACCGATCCGCCCGGGCGGGCCCTGGCCGCCGCGTTACGACGTCGGGTCCGGTTGATCCCGCTCGGCCATGAGGGCGGGACGCGGGTCAAGGCGCGGCTGTTCGCGCGAGACCGGGCGATGCTCCGGTTGGACACTGGTGGCCCGGGAACCCGTACCACACTGAAGAGCGGCATATCGGGCATAGTGCGCGCAGTGCTCGCTGATGCCGACATCGTCCTGGTCTCCGACTATGGCGCCGGCATGACGCGCGACCCCATGATCAGAGCATTGCTCACCGAGATTACCGGGGAGACGATGGTCGTCTGGGATCCTCACCCCCGTGGAGGGGCTGTCGTTCCCGGAGTGTCGGTCGTCACGCCCAACCTCGCCGAAGCCCGCGGTGTCGCGCGGTGTCTGTCCCCGGTTCTGGTTGAGCCAGGCAGGAACGAGACCAGTGCTCTCGGATCACTGCTCCGTGAGCACTGGTCCGTCGACGCGGTGTGCCTGACCACCGGGGCGGACGGCGTCACAGTCGTGACCGGGTCGGGCGCCACCGACGTCCGCCCGCCCGCCACCGAGGTCGGCGACCCGTGCGGAGCCGGTGACCGGTTTGCGGCGTCGCTGGCACTGGAGCTACTCGCCGGCGCCGACGTGGTCACCGCCGCCCGGCACGCCGTCGACGACGCCGCCGCCTGGGTCGGCGGGGTCGGTGCCGGGTTCCGCCACTCCTACGGCGACGACGGCCCGGTCGACCTCGGTGGTCCGGATCTGACGGCGGCCGGGACCAGAGCCATGGGCACCAGCTCGGTGGCGCAGGTCGCCGCCGACGTCCGGGCCCGGGGCGGGACGCTGGTGGCCACCGGGGGCGTCTTCGACGTGTTGCACGCCGGCCACGTCGGCTACCTCGGGGCTGCCCGTGCGCTCGGGGACGCCCTGGTGGTGCTGGTGAACTCCGACGCGTCGGTGCGACGGCGCAAGGGCCCGGGCCGGCCCGTCAACGGGGTCGCGGATCGGTGTGCGGTGCTCTCGGCGCTGGCGGCGGTCGACGCGGTGGCGGTTTTCGAGCAGGACGACCCGCGGACCGCGCTGGCTCAGCTGCGCCCGGACCTGTGGGTCAAGGGCGGTGACTACGACGTCGAGTCGATGCCGGAGACCCCGGACGTGCGGGCGTGGGGCGGTCAGGTGTTGGCGCTACCCCTGCTGGCCGGGCGTTCCAGCACCCGTACGTTGCAGCGCCTGACCCAACCCGCCTGCGCACCGGAGGGGTGAGACTGCCGCCGTGCTGCGAATCCGCGTCACCTGCCCCCCGGAGAGCACCGGGGCGGTCGTCGATGAGCTGACCGGGCACGACGGGGTCGCCGACGTCGTGAGCCTGCCCGGGGCGGGGGTCCACCCGCGCGGGGACGTGGTGGAGGCCGACGTCGCCCGGGAGGCGACCGACGACATCCTCGACCAGCTGGAGAAACTCCGACTCGGGACGTCGGCCACCGTGACCCTGAGTCACTTGGACACCGCGCTCGGCCAGCCGTTCGACGAGGCAAATGCGAACGCCCCCGGCTCCGGGCAGGACGCCGTCGTCTGGGATCAGCTGGCGCAGGAGACCGGCGGCGGTTCGGTGGCCTCGGCCTCGTTCCTGATCTTCCTCGTGATCGCGACGCTCATCGCGGCGGTGGGCCTGCTGACCAACAGCCAGGTCCTCATCGTCGGGGCGATGATCCTCGGACCGGAGTTCACCGCACTGGCCGGGATCGCCGTTGGACTGGTCCGGCATCGATGGCAGGACTGCGTGGACCCGGCCCGCGCGGTCGTCATCGGGTTCCTACTCGCGATCGCAGCCACCGCCGGGGCCGTCGAACTGGCCGACCTGCTCGGCCTGGTTCCCGAGGCGTACCTGCGCGGCCAGCGCCCGCTGACCTCGTTCGTGTCCACCCCCAACGTGTTCAGTATCGTGGTGGCGCTGCTGGCAGGGGTGGCCGGCACCGTCTCGCTGACCGCGGAGAAATCCACCACCCTGGTGGGGGTCTTCGTCAGCGTCACCACCGTCCCGGCCGCTGCCGAGATCGGCGGGGCGCTGGTGACGGGGCAGACCGGGCGGGCCAGCGGCGCCGCCATCCAGCTCGCCGCGAACCTGGTCAGCATCCTCGTCGCGGCCGTGATCACACTGCGGCTGCAGCGCGGCATCTGGCACCGCGTCGCGGCCGACCCGAAACGGCGCCGCGCGGCCGGTCGCCGCCGCCGGGCCGTCCGTAACCGCCGCCACGCCGGCTGGTAGAGCTGGCAGGCCCGGTTGCCGGGCGGTGCACTCCAGGCCTGCGACGGTCGGCTGATCCGGCGGCGCCTCAGCCGTGCTGTTCGCGGAACCAGTTCACCGTGCGGGCCAGCCCGGCCTGCCAGTCCACCCGCGGGGACCATCCGAGCAGGGCCGCCGCCACCGTGGTGTCCGGCCGACGGACCTGCGGGTCGTCGACCGGGCGACCGACGAACTCGACCACCGAATCCGAGCCGGTGGCCGCGATCACGTCATCGGCGATCGCCAGCACGCTCAACTCGTTGGGGTTGCCGATGTTGACCGGGCCCGGATGGCCGCTGCGGGCCAGAGCGAGGATCCCGGCCACCAGGTCGTCGACGTAGCAGACCGACCGGGTCTGCTTGCCGTCCCCGGCCACCGTGACCGGCTGACCGGCCAGCGCCTGGCGGATGAAGGTGGGGATCGCCCGGCCGTCGTGGGGCCGCATCCGTGGGCCGAACGTGTTGAAGATCCGCACGATCGCGGTGTCGACGTCCCGGCTGCCCCGGTAGGCGGTGGTCAGCGCCTCGGCATACCGCTTGGCCTCGTCGTAGACCCCGCGAGGCCCGATGGGGTTGACGTTGCCCCAGTAGTCCTCGGTCTGCGGGTGGACCAGCGGGTCGCCGTAGACCTCCGAGGTCGAGGCCAACAGAAACCGGGCGCCCTTGCCGCGGGCCAGTCCCAGCGCGTGCCAGGTCCCGATAGCCCCGACCTTGAGGGTCTCCACCGGCAGCTGCAGGTAGTCCACCGGGGACGCCGGGGAGGCGAAGTGCAGCACCAGGTCGACAGGCCCGCCGACGTGGACGTACTCGGTGATGTCGCAGCGCACCAGGTGGAAGCGCGGATCCGGCAGCAGGTGGGCGACGTTGTCCGGGCTGCCGGTCAGGAAGTTGTCCAGGCAGACCACCTCGACCCCGTCGGCCAGCAGGGCCTCGCACAGGTGACTGCCGAGAAAACCGGCACCGCCGGTGACGACGGCCCGACCGATCGTGCGCGGCGCCGCGCTGTGCTCATCGGCCATGGCCGGTCCCCCTCGATGTCGACTGCCCCGATGGTCTCCCGGGTGTCCGCCGACCCCGCGCCCGACCCCCACGGTCCCCCAGCCGTGCACCCGCGTACTCCCAGCGCCCCAAACCGGCTTCCGTCCGACCAATATCACCCGTTCGGAGTACGCCAGTGCTCGCTCGCCTCGCCGGACGGCGCAGTGGTGGCGCCAAGGGTTACCTGGCCGTACCCCCACGACCCGCCGAAGCGCAACGCTGGGTCACCTTTGGTGCGCATGCGGCAAACAATGTGGGCGGTTCCCCTTGACGGGACGCGGCCCCGGGTCAAAAGTGAGCTCGTCGGAGAACGATCTCCGAGCCGTGCCCGGTCTATGGCCGGTCACGTCGGCCCGCCAACGAGGGAGCAACGATGCCGATCGACTTGGACCGAGCACCACGGGATCCGATCGCGGATCGCGACGTTCGGAGGACGGGCCGGCGTCACGTGGGCCGATGGCGGGGCCGTCGGGCCGGCGCCGCCGGCGTCCTGACCGCCGCAATGGTGGCGGCTGTGCTCACGGTGCTGCCGGGCTCGGGTGCGGCCCAGGCCGCCGACACCCTTCTCTCGCAGGGCAAGCCGGCCACCGCGTCATCGTTTGAGAACCCCGCGGTCTGGCCCGCCTCGGTCGCGGTGGACGGCGACCTCACGACCCGCTGGTCCAGTGCCTTCAGCGACCCGCAGTGGCTCCAGGTCGACCTCGGCTCCACCGCCACGCTCAGCCAGGTTGAGCTGGACTGGGAGACGGCCCATGCGACCGCTTACCAGATCCAGACCTCGCCGGATGCCATCACCTGGACGACGCGGTACTCCACCACCACCGCCCCCGGCGGCACCGAGAACGTCGCCGTCAGCGGCACCGGCCGGTACGTACGCGTGTACGCCACCGCCCGTGCCACCGGGTATGGGGACTCGCTGTGGGAGTTCAAGGTGTTCGGCACCACCGGTTCCGCCGGACCAACGCCCACGCCCAGTCCGACGGCGAGCCCCAGTCCCTCGGCGAGCCCCAGTCCCTCGCAGACCCCGACCCCTAGTCCGACTCCGACCGGACCGGCACTCCCCACCTCCGACACCCCGGACCTGGGCCCGAACGTGGCCGTCTTCGACCCGTCGATGACAGCCGCGACGATCCAGGCAAAGCTGGACTCCGTATTCGAGGCACAGAAGCTCAACCAGTTCGGACATCGCCGTGACGCGCTGTTGTTCAAGCCGGGCAGCTACTCCGACATCTACGCCAACATCGGGTACTACACCTCGATCGCCGGTCTGGGCCTGAGTCCGGACGACGTGGCGATCAACGGCGCGGTGACCGTCGACGCCTTCGATGGCACCGGAAACGCGACACAGAACTTCTGGCGTTCTGCGGAGAACTTCTCCCTGACCCCGGTTGGCGGATCGATGCGCTGGGCCGTCGCCCAGGCGGCCCCGTTCCGACGGGTCCACGTTCGGGGCAATCTGCAGCTGTTCCCGGCCAGCTACGGCTGGGCCAGCGGCGGCTATATCGCGGACAGCAAAATCGACGGTCAGGTCAGCTCGGCCTCCCAGCAGCAGTGGTACTCCCGGGACAGCAGCTTCGGCAGCTGGCAGGGGGCCAACTGGAACATGGTCTTCTCCGGGGTGAACGGTGCGCCGGCGCAGAGCTTCCCGACGCCGCCGTTCACCACCCTGCCCACCACCCCGGTCTCGCGCGAAAAGCCATTCCTCTACCTCGACGGCGCCGGAAAATACCGGGTGTTCGTGCCGTCCCTGCGCACCAACGCCAGTGGTGCGAGCTGGACCACCGGCACCACACCCGGATCGTCGATCCCGATGAGCCGGTTCTACGTGGCAAAGCCGGGGATCAGTGCGGAGACGCTGAACCAGGCACTGGCCCAGGGACTGAATCTGTTCTTCACCCCCGGCGTCTATCACCTCGGCCAGACCCTGCGGGTCACCCGCCCGGACACGGTGGTGCTCGGCATCGGGCTGGCGACGCTGATCCCGGACAACGGGGTGACGGCGATCTCCACCGCCGACGTGAACGGCGTCAAACTGGCCGGTCTGCTCATCGACGCGGGCACCACGCGCTCCGCGCAACTGATCCGGGTCGGTGATGCGGGCTCCTCGGCCGACCACGCCGGGGCTCCGACGAGCTTGCAGGACGTATTCGTGCGCGTCGGTGGTGACATCGCCGGCAAGTCCGGGACCGACATCGAGGTCAACAGCAATAACGTCCTGGTCGACCACATCTGGGACTGGCGAGCTGACCACGGAAACGCCGGCACCGTCGGGTGGACCATCAACACCAGCGAGCAGGGGCTGGTCGTCAACGGCCGCGACGTGCTGGCGACCGGACTCTTCGTCGAGCACCAGCAGAAGCACGAGGTCGTCTGGAACGGTGAAAACGGCCGAACCATCTTCTTCCAGAACGAGATGCCCTATGACGTCCCGAATCAGGCGTCCTGGAGCAGTGGACCGGGCCTGCTCGGCTACGCCTCCTACAAGGTGGCCGACACGGTGAAACAGCACGAGGCGTGGGGGCTGGGCAGCTACTGCTACTTCAACGTCGACCCGTCGATCCAGGTCTCGCACGCATTCGAGATCCCGAACACTCCAGGCGTGGTCCTGCACGACATGGCCACCGTCTCCCTCGGTGGTAACGGCACGATCCTGCACGTCGCGAACAACGTCGGTGGTCCCGCTCAGGGCAGCGCGACCATTCCCAGCTACCTGATCCGCTACCCGTGAGGAGCGCGATGATCCGACCCGTGCCCAAGCGGCGGCGCAGCATCCGCGCCGCCGCCGTGTCCATGTTCTCCGTCGCAGCCCTGGGAGCGGGGTCGCTGGTGCTGGTGGGGACATCCCCGGCAGCGGCAGCCGACACTCTGTTATCCCAGTACGGGACTGCATCCGCGTCGTCGGTGGAGAACGGCGACTACACCCCCGCCTCGGCGGCCTTCGACGGCAGCTCCAGGACCCGATGGTCCAGCCTGGCCACCGACCCGCAGTGGCTGGAGGTGGACCTGGGCGCCCCGGCGTCGCTGACGAAGGTCGAACTGGACTGGGAAGCTGCGTATGCCAGCGCCTACCGGATCCAGACCTCCACCGACAACGTGACCTGGACGACGGCGTACTCGACCACCACCGGAAAAGGTGGCGTGGAATCGGTCGCAGTCGTCGCCTCCGCCCGATACGTCCGGATGTACGGGACGGCCCGGGCGACCGGGTACGGGTATTCGCTGTGGGAATTGAAGGTTTTCGGTACGGGAGCGGGCGGCGGTTCCACGCCGATGCCGGCATTCAACCCCAACCTGGATCCCGGCGAATCGGCGACGTTGCCGGCCGGGAGCCCGGTGATCCCTTCCACCTACGTACCCCCGCCGGGTCAACCCACCCACCACGAGTTCCAGGCGAACTGCGCGGTGACCCATGAGGCGACGGTGGACCCGATCGTGTTCCCCAAACTGCCCGGCGCCTCCCATGACCACACATTCCTGGGCAATCACCGGGTGGACGCGTTCAGCACGACCGGGTCCCTGTCCGCGGACACGCCGGACTGCACGACGCCCGGGGACCATTCCGGATACTGGTTCCCCACTCTCTACAACGGGGACACCCGGATCCTCCCGGTGGGGCGCCAGGTCATCTACTACAAGTCGGGGGTCTCGGACTACCGCAGTGTGGTGCCGTTCCCGAAGGGCCTGCGGTTCGTCGTCGGCGATCCCCGGGCAACCGAGGCGCAGTTCCGGCAGTCGCCCGGGGCCGTCGAAGGCTGGGAATGCGGGAATGCGGCCTACAGCTGGGACCTGCCGACCTCATGCGCTCCCGGCAGTGACCTGGTGGTGCGCTACCAGGCGCCGAGCTGCTGGGACGGAATCCATCTCGACGTGCCGGGCCACAAGAGCCATATGGCCTATCCCGTCGACGGTCACTGCACCACCGACCACCCGGTCGCCGTTCCGATGCTCGAATTCAAGATGGCATTCCCGGTCAGCGGGAACCTGTCGGGACTGCGGCTGGCCAGCGGACGCGGCTACACCTGGCACTACGACTTCTTCAACGCCTGGGAGCCGGATGTGCTCTACGCGCTGGTGAAGCACTGCATCGATGGCGGCCTACAGTGCAACCCGCGCGGGTTCGACCAGTACAAGCCCGACCGGGGCGCCGCTCTGGACGAGAACTATCGCCCGCTTCCCAATCCGTGATCCGGGCGTCCGGATGACTACCACGGTGGTCGGCCCCCTTCCCGGGGGGCGACCACCGTGGCCTGTCGGCGGGCCAACCGACGTTTCCCGGAGCAGCGTTCACCCAGCGGCCCTCAGGCCGATTCCCGGACCACCAGCGTGGGGGCGAAGAGAACGGTCCGGCCCTTCGGCGGGACGGCCTGCACCTGCTCCATCAGCAGCCGGACCGCCTCGGCGGCCATCTCCTCCAGGGGTTGGCGCACGGTGGTCAGCAGCGGGCGGGACCCGGTTGCGTTGGGGCCGTCGTCGAACCCGACCACCGCGATCTCCCCGGGCACGGCACGGCCCCGCTCCCGCAGGGCGAGCAGTGCTCCCTGTGCCATCCGGTCATTGGCCGCGAAGACCCCGTCGACGGAGGGCCGCCGATCCAGCAGCCCGATCATCGCCCGCTCCCCGGAGTGGATCGTGAGATCACCGGATGCGACCGTGACCTCCCCGCCGCCACGGGCCGTCACCGCGTCGATGAACCCGGACAACCGCTGGTTCGCGCCGGGACTCTTCTCCGGCCCTGCGATCACCGCCAGACTCCTGCACCCCCGGTCCAACAGCGCGGCAGCGGCCAGGCCGGCGCCGGCACCCTGCTCGACGTCGACGACGCTCATCCCCACCGGTCGCGCCGGGTGCCCGATCAGCACGGCCGGTCGACCGGTGCCGGCGACCATCGGCGGCAGCGGGTCCTCGGTGTGTACCGACACCAGCAGCACCCCGTCGACGTCGCGCCGCAGCAGGCGTCCCACCAGCGCCTCGCGGGGATCCGGGTTGTCGACGAACAGCAGCTCCAGACGGACGTCGAGAGCCTGCAGCGCCGCCAATGCTCCGCCCATCAGCCGTCCGACGTAGGGGTCGGTCAGCGAACGGGGAAGCCGCTGCGCGTCGGGTGAGCCGTTGTCGGCGGAGCAGACGACCAGGGCGACGCTGCCGATCTGCTGCGTCCGCAATGAGCGGGCCGCCCGGTTGGGCACGTACCCGGTCGCGGCGATCGCCTTCAGGACGGCCTGCTGAATGTCCGGAGCCACATTGCGCGTGCGGTTGACGACGCGGGACACGGTGGCGCGCGACACGCCGGCCGTCAGGGCCACCTCGTCGAGGGTCGCGACCGGCCGACGAACGTCCACATGCTGTGTTCTAGCAGGCAGAAGGCCAGTCAGCGCAGGAACGGGGGCTGCACGGCGGTCACGGTTGGGAGTCGGCAGTCCGGGTAGCGGCATCGACGCTGTCGGTCACGACGTCGGCGACTCCTCTTGACGGCAACCGGTCTGGATGCGATCTTGGCGGGAGAACGATATCCAAGCCCAGATCGACGGGCGCGGACCGATCGAGTAGGAGCAACGATGCGATCTCCGATTGACCGCCACCAGGCCACCGCTGCCGCCCCGTCGCATCCCGGCGAACCCCCGAATCAACCCCGGCACCAACCCCTGGACCAACCGGCGCACCGACCGCCCGGCCGGCGGCCGTGGCGGGGCTGGGGCGCCGCGGTCACCGCTGCCGCGGTCATCGCGGCGCTGACCGTCCTGCCCGGCCCTGGCTCGGCACGCGCCGCCGACACCCTGCTGTCGCAGGGCCGGCCGGCCACCGCTTCCTCCACGGAGAACGCCGACTACTTCCCCGCACCGGCAGCCGTGGACGGCGATCCGAGTACCCGCTGGTCGAGCACATTCGCGGACCCGCAGTGGTTGGCCGTTGACCTCGGGGTGACGGCCACGATCAACCGCGTCGAGTTGGACTGGGAGACCGCGCATGCAACGGCCTACCAGATCCAGACCTCGTCGGATTCAAAAACCTGGACGACCATCTACTCGACCACCACCGGGGCCGGCGGATCCGAGACCGTTGCCGTGACCGGGACGGGTCGCTACATCCGGATGTACGCGACGGCCCGGGCCAACGGCTATGGGGACTCCCTGTGGGAGTTCAAGGTCTACGGGATCGCCGGCTCCGCTGCGGGGCCCACCCCGACGCCCACCCCCAGCCTGACGCCCACACCCACACCCACACCCAGCCCGTCCGGCGCAGGCTGGACCCCCGTCTTCACCGACGGCTTCGACGGGCCGTCCGGCAGTTCCCCCGCGGGCGGGACCTGGCTGACCCGGACGGGCACGCAGTACCCGGGCGGCTCGGCGCACTGGGGAACCGGCTCGGTGGAAACCGACAGGGCATCGGCGGACAACCTGTCGCTGGACGGCAACGGCCACCTGATTCTGAAAGCGATCCGCGACGCTTCAGGGAACTGGACCTCCGGCCGGATCGAGACCAACCGCTCCGACTTCGCGGCGCAGCCCGGGGAGCAGCTGAAGCTGACGGCGGTGCTGCGCCAACCCGACGTCGCCAACGCCCTGGGGTACTGGCCGGGATTCCGGGCGACGGGTGCGGCCTTCCGCGACGCTTTCACCGGGTGGCCGGGAATCGGGGAGACCGACATCATGACCGACGTCAATGGACGCAGTCAGCTGTCCAACACCCTGCATTGCGGCACCGCCCCGGGTGGGGTGTGCGACGAGTACAACGGCCGGACCAGCGGTCTGGCCACCTGCGACGGCTGCCAGGCCGGTTTCCACGAGTACAGCCAGGTCATCGACCGGACGACGACCGATGAGCAGATCCGTTTCTATCTCGACGGGAAGCAGACCTGGGTGGTCCGGGAGAGCCAGGTCGGCGTCGACGCCTGGAACAAGGCGGTCCACCACGGCTTCTATCTACGTCTAGACCTGGCCATCGGTGGTTCGCTACCGGATGCGATCGCCGGAACCACGACGCCGACGTCGGCCACGACATCCGGTGGCTCCCTGGTCGTGGACTCGGTGTCAGTGTCCAAGCAGGTCGCCACACCCGCCCCGGCGATGACCAACCCGACCGTGCCCGCCGGACCCAGCCGGGTCCATGTCACCGGAACCCAGGGCAACTGGGCCCTTCAGGTCAATGGCCAGCCCTACTACGTCAAGGGCCTGACCTACGGACCACCACAGGACGCCGGTGACGGCTACCTACGTGACCTGGCCGGGATGGGCGCCAACACCATCCGCATCTGGGGGGTTGACGACACCGCGACACCGCAGCTGCTGGACACGGCGGCGCGCAACGGAATGAAGGTCATCGTCGGGAACTGGCTGAACCAGGGCGCCGACTACGTCAACGACACCGCCTACAAGGATTCGACAAAGGCGGAGATCCTGCGCCGGGTGCAGGCCCTCAAGGGGCACCAGGGCGTGCTGATGTGGGACCTGGGTAACGAGGTCCTGCTCACGATGCAGGACCACGGCCTGGCCCCGGACGTCGTGGAGGCCCGGCGTGTCGCGTACACGAGGAGGATTATTCACGAGGTTCACCTCGTTTAGCCTCAATCTTTCATCGAGGCCGCTGAACATGGTCTGAGAGCAGTGCTCGTGACCGGTGCTCTTCGGGGCGTGTGGGTCCACCGGCGCTGCCTGGTCGCCGGTGCTCCGGGCCGTTCCTGGTTGGGATGGGGTGGTGGGTCAGGTTGGGGCGGGCAGCTTGGTGAGCCGTTGGTAGCCGGTGGTCAGCTCTTGTGCCCAGGGCCAGTGGGCGGCTAGGCGTAGCCGGGTGCGCCGGCCGGTGCAGATGATGCGGGCGGCGACGTGCAGCAGCCGCAGGCGGAGCCGTTTGGGCTCCGCGGCCCGGTGGGTGTCCAGGGCGAGGGTGGCGGTCCAGGTGAGCAGTTGCTGGCCGAGTAGGACGGTCGCGAGCCAGATCTTGTTCTGGGCGAGGTCGTGCAGTGGGAGGTTGCGGGCGCCGAGGTCTTTCAGGTTCCGGATGCGGTCCTCGGCGCGGGCGCGGAGCCGGTGGCGCAGTTCCAGCTCGGCAAGCTGCCCGGTGGTCGCGTTGGTGGCGAACAGGGTCACCCTCCAGCCCTCGTGGTCGGTCAGGCGCAGTGGGGCGCCCGGGTGGGGGCGTTCCCGGCGGGCGATGACCCGCATCCCAGCCGGCCAGCCCCGACCGAGCAGCTGTGGGAGTAGCCCGGTCAGTTCCGCGACCTGCGCCCCGTCCCGGGGTTGGCCGTCACTGTTGTAAGCGGGGGTCCATGCCCGTTTGGGGACCTTCCGGAGCAGGGCGGGGTCAACTCCGAGGGTGGTGCCGATCCCGATGGAGTACTGCAACTCCGCGTCGGTGATGTGGGTCAGGAACTCCTTGGTCCCGCCGCCGCTGTCCGCGCGGACCACCACCCGGGACCGCACCCCATCCGGGAGCTGAGCCAGCGCGTCGGTCAGGACGGTGATGTGGTCAGCGGCGGTGTTGGCGCCGGCGTTGCCCGGGCGCAGCAGCCCGGCCAGGGCCTCCCCGCCCGCGCCGTCTGGTCCGTGGTCGACGAACGCGAGCAGCGGGTGGAACCCGAAGGTCCGTTTGAACGTCGGCTGCGCATCCTGCTTCTCCGAGTGGGAGATGATCACGGTCGCGTCCAGGTCCAGGTGCACCGGACCCTGCTTGGGCAGCGGGCACCGGTGGGCCCACGCCGCAGCCCGCGCCGCCCGGGTCGCGTCCGCGATCGCGGCCAGCGCGGCGTCGACATCACCGGCCAGGCGGTCGACCAGCCGGGACACCGTCGGGTCCGAGGCCACCAGCCCGAACACCGCCGGCTGCGCCCGGACCACCGCCAGATCCGCCAGGCAGTCCCCACCTAACGCCAACGAGCACGCCAGATCCAGCAGGATCTTGCCCGGATCGTGCACCGCCAACCCCGGCCGCCACCGGCCCAACGCCCGCGACAGGGCCCGGTCCAGCCCCGTGGCCCGCCCGGCCTGGACCAGCAGCGACCCACCCGCGGAGGACACCAGCGGCTCGGTCCCGGCGACCAGCTCCACCCGCGGCGGACACGCCCGGCGGCCCAGCCGAACCGACCGGGAACGACTCTGGGTACTGTTCACCTACGGGGTGCCTTTCCTCGCAGCCGGACTCTGGACCATCAGCAAGCCCAGTTTCCCTGCCGGGACAGGCACTTCCGTGCATTCGCCCCCGGGTGTCGGCACCCCAAATCAGCCCCAGATCACCCCCTGCATGAAAGCGCGAGGCTAAGCGGTTGACTGGCCGAGTACAGCGTCCAGAGGTGGGTATTTCGGGCGGTGGTCGGCGACGCCGAGCGGGGCGTCCGTGGGTGGTGGTGTCGGTGACCGCGTCGGTGGATGGCCGGGTGGCGCTGAACCGGTCGACCACGTTGATGGACGAGGTAGCGGCCGGTGTCTGGCGGTCGATGCACCCAGCCGGCGCGGAGCAGGTCCTGGTGGACCGCCGCGCGGTGATCGAAGCCGGCGCGCACCCGGAGGTGGTGCTGGAGGGCAGCGGGACCTTCGCCGCGGAGGGTACCGATCCCCCGCCGGAACTGCCGCCGGCCGACCTTCCCGCCGCAACCCTGCTCGAGCACCACCTCCCGGGCGCGGTCGACTGCCGCTGGTTCGTCGTGGTCGACAGCCGTGGCCGGATCAGGTGGACCCACACCGGTGACGCGGGCACGCGACTGTTGGTCCTGGTCTCACGGTCAACGCCCACCGCCTACCTTGCTTACCTGCGTCGGGAGGGCATCCCCTACCTGATGGCCGGCGGCGACCGGGTCGACCTCGCGATAGCTCTGCACCTGCTGACGGAGGTGCTCGGGGTGAGCTGTGTGGTGTCCGAGGGCGGCGGAGGGCTCAACGGTGCGCTGCTCCGGGCCGGGCTCGTCGACGAACTGCACCTCGTGCTGCTCCCGTCGTTGATCGGTGGACGCGACACCCCGGCCATGTTCGACGGGGTCCCTCTGCTCCCGGGACAGAACCCGACACCGCTGCGCCTGCGCGATGGGCGGAGCGCGACCGACGGTGTCGTCTGGCTCCACTACGAGGTGGCGGTCCCACGGGCATGACCCGGCCTTGTTCGCCGCCGGTCCCTCCAAGCTCGCCAGCTCCGTCCACGACGCCATCGTCGATACCTCACGACGGCTGAGCACGTGGGACCTCGCCGGGTGGTCCTTGGGAGGTTTACGGCGGGGTCGGGCCGACCCACCATTCGGAGGCGCTGCCCAGTCCGGCGGCGGAGAGCGCGGCTCTCTTCGGCGTGCAGGGCTGCGGTGACGACGACGACCTGGACGGCGCCACGCCCGGCGGCCTTCAGGCGTACCGCGATGAGGAGGTCGACGCCGTCGGTCGCCCAGTCGGCGGCGGGGCCGAGGGTGAAGTCGTCGACGAGGCAGGTCAGCCCACCGGGGGCGTACACCGGCGGCGCTGCCGTGATCACGCCGATCGCGAAGCCGACGACGGTGTCGATGCCGGTGGTGCTCACCAGGACGATGACGTCGGGATCCGTGAGCTGCCCGCCCAGGTAGGGCCGCTGTCGGTCCCTTGCGTCCGGGGCTGGGTTCCAGAAGACGGGCTGGTACTCGGCGTAGGCGGACCGCTGCGCGTCCTGGAGGTCGAGGATCGCTTCGAGGTCCTGGGGGGTCGCGGTCCGGACCGCTGTCATCCGGTCGACGGCGTCTGTCACGCGGTCAGGGTGTCGTAGTGGTTGATGAGGTAGCGGGCGGCGGCCCGGTAGCCGGCGGGGTGGTCCTCGTCGGCGTGCACGGCCCAGGCTGGGTCGTGGTCGCGGATCCGGGCGGCCTGGTAGCCGGCGGTGGCGGTGAGATGAACGAGCAGGGCGTCGAGGATCTGGGCAGCGGTGACCTCGGGGCCGTCGGCGGCGGCGAAGGCGGCCAGGCGGGCGGCGATCGCAAGGTCGAAGGCGCGGGTGGTGGGTTCGGCGAGGTCCCAGTCGATGATCCCGACGACGTCGGCCCTGTCGAACAGGATGTTCCAGGAGCCGAGGTCGCGGTGGCCGATCAGTTCCGCCGGGTCCGGGACTGCGAGGGTGTCGGTCTGCCACGTCCCCCCAGGGGGTGGGGTGAACCCGGCGGCGGCGTCGTGGATGGTGCGGATGGCGTGGGCGACGCTGGACAGTGCCTGCTCGGAGCGGACGGGCCCGGTCACCGGTGGGACGGCTGCGGTTCCCGGCAGCCAGCTGAGCACCTCGTGGCTGTCGTCAGTGGATGTGCCGCGGACCCGGGGCGTGAGCGGGCAGCCGCGGGTCGCAAAGTGCCCGAGGAGGGCGTGGACGTTACCGGCCCCGCGGCCGGCGATCCGGTGGACCTCGTCGCCACGGCGGACCGGCTGCGCGAACCGGCCACCGGGCAGCACGGTCTCGCTGTCTGCGCGATCGGAGCTCACAGGGTGATCCAGTACCGGCGTCTGGGGCCGTCGCTGGTGTCGCGGGTGTCCTCGAGCTGGCCGCCGCTGCGTTCGATGGTGCGTGCGGACGCGGTGTTGCCGGGGTCGCAGGTCACCAGGACCCGGTCCAGGCCCATGGTGCGGGCGCGCTCAAGGGTGCGGGCCAGCGCCCAGGTGGCCAGGCCGCGGCGGCGGGCGCTGGGCCGGATGCTGTAGCCGATGTGGCCGGCGGCTTCGAACAGGAAATCGTTCAGCTCGTGCCGCAGAGCGACGGCCCCGAGGTAGGTGTCGTCCTCGACGACCCAGCAGTAGGTGCAGTGAACCCATCCCGGCGCCGGCGGGACCGAGGGGTCGCCCTGGCGCCGGGAGCTTGACCCGGTTCTTCGGACACCTGGTCTGAGGCGATGATCGTCTTGGAGAGGAGCCTGCTGATGCCTGCTGCCAAGCCTCCGGAGTTCCGCCGGAATGCGGTCGAGCTTGCCCGTTCCGGGGAGTACCCGGTCGCGAAGATCGCGGGTGATCTCGGGATCGCCCAGTCGTGTCTGCGCCGCTGGATGAAGGCCGATGACGTGGAGACCGGCCGGGCCGATGGCGCGTCCCGGGACGAGCGGGCGGAGCTGGTCGAGCTGCGCCGCCGCAACCGGGTCCTGGAGATGGAGGTCGAGATCCTCAAGCGGGCCTCGGCGTTCTTCGCCCGGGAGAACGTGCTCCCAAAATGAGGGCCCGGCTGGTCCGCGAACTGGCCGCCGGCGGATTCCCCGTCGCGGTGTCCTCCCCGGGTGCTCGAGTTGCCACGCGCCACCTACTACGACCTGCGCGACCGAGCGCCCTCGGCCCGGGACGAGCGCGATGAGCAGCTGCTCACCCAGGTCCGGGACGTCCACGCCCGGTCCCGGGGCACCTACGGCGCGCCAAGGGTCCACGCCGACCTCCGCCTGGGCGCCGGGGTGGCCTGCGGGCGCAAACGGATCGCCCGGCTGATGGCGGCCGCCGGCCCGGCCGGGATCTCCCACCAGCGCAAACGCACCGGGACCCGCCCGCTGCCCGCGCCGCACGAGGACCTCGTCCGGCGCCGGTTCGTCGCCGACGGCCCGGACCGGCTCTGGTGCACCGACATCACCGAACACCCCACCGCCCAGGGCAAGGTCTACTGCGCGGCGGTGATCGACGTCTGGTCCCGGCGGATCGTCGGGTGGTCGATCGCGGACCACATCCGCACCGAACTCGTCGTCGACGCCCTTCAGATGGCCACCTGGCAGCGCCGGCCCGCCGGGACCGTCGTGCACTCCGACCGCGGCAGCCAGTTCACGTCCTGGACGTTCGGGCACCGACTCCGCGAGGCCGGGCTGCTCGGGTCGATGGGCCGGGTCGCGTCGTCGGTGGACAACGGCCTGATGGAGTCGTTCTGGTCGACGATGCAACGCGAACTGCGCGACCGCCGGACCTGGACCACCCGGGCGGAACTCGGCTCCGCGATCTTCGAATGGATCGAGGGCTTCTACAACCCCACCCGCCGCCACTCCGCCCTCGGCTACCACTCCCCGGCCGACTACGAGACCATCAACACCACCGCGGCACTCACCACCGCGGCCTGACAACCCACCCGAACTGTCCGGGAAATCGGGTCAAGCTCCCTCGCCGTCAACGGCTACATCCTGTCGACGACCGGCTGGCGGCGAGGGAGTGGTCGGGTCGGGGCCGGTTATCGATGGGTGGCGATACGCAGCGGATGAATGGGCTACGACTCGGCCGGGTCAAGCCGCGTGCGTCAACCCGGCGTACCACTCGGTGAGGGTGTCGGCGTAGAGCTTCGGGTCGTGGCCATGCATCGAGTGGGGCATTCCGGGAAATGGGCGGTAGGTGAACGGCTGGCCGGCGGTGGTCACGAGCTGTTCGACGCGGGCGACCTGCAGGTCTGAGATGGCTCCCATGAGTGCGCCGGTCAAAGGGTCGAGCTGGTGGAAGTGGTGCGTGAACAGCACCGGAACCTGCACGTGAGTGAGCATCGCTTCGTGATCGCAGGAGGCGGTTGCGCGCCCGGAGACGAATGCGTCGCCCCATTCGGGGTCGTACTCCTTCAGGTCCTGTGGTGGCCCGGCCGGTGCATCACCGGATCCGGCGGGCGTCATTCCAGCCAGTGCCTGCACCATCGAGGCGGGCAGCTCCTGGGGCAGGGCTTGCTGCATCCCGGCCCAGTCACTGATGGACCATTGGTTGCCGAGCCACTTGTGCCACAACGTGAACATGGGAGCGATACCCTGCCGGATCGACTGACCGACCGAGGGGTTGGCTTCGGACGCGAACAGTGGCGCATCCTCGAGTACCGCCGCGCGGATCTGGCCAGGCTTGGCGAACGCAGCCAGCCACGCCGCGATGGTGCCGCCGGAGGACAGCCCGCTGACCACTGCTGGACGGCCGATGACAAGGTCGAGGAAGCGGACTAGGTCGTTGCCGAAGATGTCGAGGGTGTAGCGGCCCGGCGTCCAGGTGGAGCGGCCTTGGCCGCGCAGGTCGACGGCATACACCTGGAACCGGTTGGCGAGCAGGGTGATGGCGGCTTCATAGCCCCACCATGATTCGGTCTGGGCCGCGATGAGCAGCAGCGCCGGGCTCTCCGGCGAGCCGGCGACGACGTAGTTCATCCGGATCTCGCCGAGGTCGACAGTCTGCTCATCGAAGGCGTGCGGGACGAAGATGTTGGCGTGGTCAGCGGCGTCAAGGTAGGAGGTCACAGCGTGTTCCTTCCGGTGATCATTCGTCAGTGGCCGGCGAGCAGGGCGAGGACGCGGTCGTAAGTGCCGTTTGTCTCGGCGTTGCGCAGGAACTTCACGTTGTCGACCACGATCTCGTCGGCGTCGGGCAGGGTCGCCAACAGGGTCATGGTCTCGTCGAGGTACGCCTCGAGCGGCATCGCCTGATCGGAGTCCTGTTGCCCCATCAGCGTGGTGCGGACCGCCGGGGGGATCAGCTCGATGACCTGGACGCTGGTGTCGGCCAGCTGGACGCGAATGCCGCGGGACAGTGAGTGGATCGCTGCCTTGGTGGCGTTGTAGGTCGGGGTGAAAGGCAGGGGGACGAACGCCAATCCAGATGACACTGCGATGATCGCGGCGTTCGGTCGGGAGGCGAGGGCTTCGGTAAACGCGGCCAGCAACCTGATCGGTCCGAGCAGATTGGTGGTGACCGTCCGCTCGGCCACGGACAGGAACCCGCCGGTGTGGACGTCTTCGGCTTCCATGATCCCGGCCATGGTGACGAGCACGTTCAGCTCGGGCAATCGGTCCAGGACGTCGGTTGCGGCGGCGGTGATCGAGTCAGGGTCGGCAGTGTCGATGACGACAGTCTCGATACCGGGGTGGTGGGCGGCGATCTGCTCGAGCAGGTCGGTACGCCGCCCGCCGACGATCACCTGGTTGCCGGCGGCCTGAAACCTCTGTGCGAGGCCCAGGCCGATGCCGGAAGTGCCCCCGGCGATGAAGATGGTGTTGTCGTTGAGGTTCATGCTGTCGCTGTCGGGTTGGTGGTAGTCGTCAGGAGGGCTTCGGTCGCCGCCCAGAGGCGCTCGGCGGTGTCGATGTCACGGCCCGCGGAGGCGGCCTCGCCGAGGGCGGGATGGCCCTTCATGCTGCCCAGGCCGCGAGGGCCGATGTAGGAGTTGCCGGGCACGTCCTCGGTGGCGGCGTGGAGGATGGACAGCGCACCAGTGGCCGGGTCGTTGAACAGGAACCTCAGGGTGTGGGTGACCTTTCCTGAGGCGGCGTGCCGGGCCAGGTTCGTCGAGGCGATGCCCGGGTGGGCCACGATCGAGCGGACCGGGCTGCCGGCGGTGTCCAGGCGCCGCTGCAGCTCCAGGGAGAACAGGACCCCGGCGAGCTTGGAGTCGTTGTAGGCGTCCGATGCCTTGTAGGGGCGGGCGGTGAAGTTCAGGTCATCGAGATGCACCTTGCCCATCCGGTGCAGCTGGGAGGCCACCGTCACCACCCGGTCGGTGATGTGCGGCAGCAGCAACCCAGTCAGCACGAACGGGCCCAGGTAATTGGTCGCGAGCTGCGACTCGAACCCGTCGGCGGTACGGGCGAACGGCACCTCCATGATCCCGGCATTATTGACGAGCACGTCGATCGGCCCGTTCCACGCCGCGGCGAAGCGGCGCACCGAACCGAGCTCGGAGACGTCGAGCTCAAGCACCTCGGTCCGGCCTGGCATGTGCGCGGCCACCTCACGGCCCTTGGCCGTATCACGCACCGCCAGCACCACGCGGGCGCCGGCCGCGGCGAGCTCGTGGGCCACGATCAGGCCAAGGCCGCTGCTGGCACCGGTGACGATCACCGTGCGGCCACTCTGGTCACGCAGGTCGGACAGCGTCCACGTGCTCATCGTCGAATCTCCTTGATCGGGTGGTAGGTGGCTCCAGTGAAGGCCGAGCGCGTGACCGGAACAAGGACCCGCTCAGCCACTGAACGGCAGGTCCTGGCTAACCCCGGTGTCCGGCCTAGGCTCACCTCATCTGCACAATGAGCGGGAGGGAGCGTCCGATGGACCTGGGCGGGCTTGGCGTCTTCCTGCGCACTCGTCGCGGGGCCCTGCAACCTGAAGACGTGGGACTGCCACGGGGTCCGCGCCGTCGCACCAGCGGACTGCGCCGTGAGGAGGTCGCCTCATTGGTCGGCATGTCACCGGACTACTACGCGCGCCTGGAACGCGGTGGCGAACTGCAACCCTCCGAGCAGATGATTGCCGCGATCGCTCGTGGGCTGCGCCTGTCGCTGCCGGAGCGGGACCACCTGTTCACCATCGCCGGCCACAGCGCCCCGCGCCGCACCTCGCGCACCGACCACGTCGCACCGGCGCTGATGCGCGTGCTCGACCGGCTTCAGGACACCCCTGCCCAAGTCATGGGTGGCATCGGCGAAACCCTCGTCCAGACCCCGCTGGCCGTCGCTCTGCTCGGAGACCAGACCCACTACGTCGGCGCGCCCCGCAGCGCGGTCTACCGATGGTTCACCGACCCGTCCTCGCGCGACATCTATCTCCCCGAGGACCACGCCCTGCATGGGCGGACCTACACCGCCCAGCTGCGACAGTCCGCCGCGCGCGGCGGACCGCATTCCGCCGCGGGCGACCTCGCCCGAAAACTACGCGAGAGAAGTGCGGAGTTCGCCACCACGTGGGACGAGCACGAGATCGGCCTCGGCTACTCCGAACCCAAGCGGTTTGCCCATCCGGAAGTGGGACGCCTCGACCTCTATTGCCAGACACTGGTCGACCCTGACACCGACCACACCCTGCTCGTCTTCACGGCCACCCCAGGCACCGCAAGCCACGACACGCTCCAGCTGCTCGCCGTCCTCGACCACACCCACCTCTCTACCTAGTGTCGCGTGTTGGAAGTGACTTTTTGGTCAGTGTTTGAAAATATGGAGGGTTATTCACGAGCCTCACCTCACTTAATCCCGATAATTAGGATTTGAGGGTGTCGCTGCGTGAAGGACGGCCCGTTTCTTGACACGATTGGGTTACCACACTCAATCAGAACAAACGGACCGCCGATATGTATCATACGACAGGGCTGGACCGGGACCAGGTCAGAGACCTCGCCGTGCTCGTGCATCGGCGCTGCCAAACAATCCCTGGACACTCCTGGCCACCCTGCCTTGGGCTGTACCGATCTCTGGTCGTTGCCCTGACCTACCTACGCCGCAACCGCGTCCAAGC